>ERZ773209.116-NODE-116-length-59190-cov-18.332307_pt1 | contig 59190 bp, 56 predicted proteins | sample MGYA00511109_ERZ773209 | MGnify/ENA primary metagenome ERZ773209 (study PRJEB29015, sample SAMEA2737786) | human gut metagenome | biome: human gut; feature: human-associated habitat; material: faeces | place: China | collected 2012 ...
CTTACGTTTTCGATGAGAAGATGGTACCTAACGAGGCTGTTAAGGATTTCTTCAAGGACTAATCATTTAGTACTTAATATATTCATGGGTCGTAACTCTACCGAGTTGCGACCTTTTTCTTTTCCTTCCTTTTCCTTTTCCTTTCCTTCTCCTTCCTCATTTCTCATTTGTCATTTGTCATTTCTCATTTCTCATTCTTTAATCTTTCTCATTTGTCATTTCTCCTTGTTTCTATGAAAAAGTTGCAATATAATTTGGTGTTGTTAGCTTTTTCTATTATCTTTGCAGAAAATATTATATCTTATGGGATTATTCGGTTTTTTTAATAATAAGAAAAAGGAAACTCTCGACAAAGGACTCGAGAAAACCAAGGAGAGTGTATTCAGTAAGTTGGCACGTGCTGTAGCAGGTAAATCAACCGTTGATGATGATGTACTCGACGATCTGGAGGAGGTTTTGATTACCTCTGATGTCGGTGTGGAGACTACGGTGAAAATCATCCGCCGCATCGAAGAGAGAGTTGCTCGTGATAAGTACGTTTCTACCTCAGAACTTGACAGAATCCTCCGCGAGGAAATCGCTAATCTGCTCTCTGAAAATCATTCTGATGATAATGACGATTGGGATTTGCCTTCCGATCACAAACCTTATGTCATTCTCGTTGTCGGTGTGAATGGTGTGGGTAAAACTACTACCATCGGCAAGTTGGCTTACCAGTTTAAGAAGGCTGGCAAAAAGGTTTATCTCGGTGCCGCTGATACCTTCCGTGCAGCTGCAGTTGAGCAGATCTGCATCTGGGGAGAGAGAGTTGGGGTGCCTGTGGTGAAGCAACAGATGGGTTCCGATCCTGCTTCTGTTGCCTTCGATACCCTCCAGAGTGCTAAGGCTAATGGCGCCGACGTGGTGCTGATTGATACTGCCGGACGACTGCACAACAAGGTGGGACTGATGAATGAGCTCAAGAAAATCAAGGATGTCATGAAGAAGGTTTTGCCTGAGGCTCCTGATGAGGTGATGCTCGTGCTCGATGGCAGTACCGGACAGAATGCGTTTGAGCAGGCTAAGCAGTTTGCCGCAGTCACTAACATTACATCCTTGGCTATCACCAAACTTGATGGTACTGCCAAAGGTGGTGTGGTAATCGGAATCTCAGACCAGTTGAAGGTGCCTGTGAAGTACATCGGACTGGGTGAGGGAATGGAGGATATGCAGCTCTTCAATAAGAAAGAATTTGTAGATTCTCTCTTCAAGAAAGACTAAGTCCTCTTTCTAATGACAAGGACTATTTTCAGTGAAATACAAAGACGCGTCTGTCTTTCTTCTCTCTATATAAACGGAACAAGGTCCTCTCTATAAGACGGCTTGGTGATTTTCAAAAATTAGAAATAAAACGGTAGATTAAGAAAACGTGAAAAAGAACGAAATCGATATAATTACGATGGGCTGCTCCAAAAATCTGGTGGACAGCGAGTTGCTGATGAAGCAGTTTGAGGCAAACGGCTATCACTGTGTGCACGATTCCAAGCGCCCACAGGGTGAAATCGCAGTCATCAATACTTGCGGATTCATCGGGGATGCCAAGCAGGAAAGCATTGATACGATCCTGGAATTTGTGCAGCGCAAGCAAGAAGGTAAGGTTAGAAAACTCTATGTCATGGGTTGTCTCTCACAGCGTTATCAGAAAGAACTTGAAGCTGAAATTCCTGAAGTTGATAAGTTTTACGGCAAGTATAACTACAAGCTTCTTCTCAGTGAACTGGGAAAGGCTGAGGTGCCTGCTTGTAATGGTCGTCGCCATCTCACCACACCACGACACTATGCTTACGTGAAGATTTCCGAAGGATGCGACCGCCATTGCGCCTATTGCGCTATTCCGATTATTACCGGCAAGCACGTAAGCCGCCCGAAGGAGGAAATCCTACAGGAAGTTCGCGAAATGGTAGCGGATGGTGTGAAGGAATTCCAGATTATCGCCCAGGAACTTACCTATTATGGGCTTGATATCGATGGTAAGCATCATATCACGGATTTGATTTCCGACATGGCTGATATCCCTGGTGTCAAGTGGATTCGCCTGCATTATGCTTATCCAAACCAGTTCCCGATGGATTTGCTTGATGTGATGCGCGAAAAGCCAAATGTCTGCAAGTATCTCGATATAGCACTGCAGCATATCAGTGACCACATGCTCGACCGTATGCATCGCCATGTGACCAAGAAGGAGACGATGGAACTGATACAGGCTATCAGAGAAAAAGTGCCGGGCATTCATATCCGAACCACTCTGCTCGTAGGTTTCCCGGGAGAAACTGAGGAGGATTTCCAGGAACTGATGGAGTTCGTGAAATGGGCGAAGTTTGAGCGCATGGGTGCTTTCGCTTATTCAGAAGAGGAAGGTACCTACAGTGCCAAGCATTATGAAGATGATGTTCCGGAGGAAGTGAAGCAGAGCAGACTGGATCAGTTGATGGCGCTTCAGCAGGATATCAGTGCTGAAGTGGAAGCTGAAAAGGTGGGCAAGGTGCTCAAGGTCATCATCGATCGCAAGGAAGGCGACTATTATATCGGTAGAACGGAATTCTGCTCTCCTGAGGTGGATCCTGAGGTGCTGATTCCTGCCACCAAGCGACTGAGAGTGGGTAACTTCTATGACGTGAAGATTACTTCAAGTGAAGAGTTTGATCTGTGTGGAGAATTGGTCTAAGGATCTTTTATGGAGAATTGATATAAGATGAACAATAAACAATACATCGCTGAGCTGGCTCGCAAAACCGGTTTCTCACAGGAGGATACTCAACGCCTTGTGAGAAAGGTGATTGATGCGATGATAACTCAGTTTGAAGAGGGCGAACAGGTGACGATTCCTGATTTCGGCACCTTTGAGGTGAAGAAACGACTGGAGCGCGTAGTGGTCAATCCGCTTACGAAGAAGCGCCAGCTGGTTCCTCCGAAACTTGTGCTCGGATTCCGACCTGTTGCTTCCGTCAAGGAAAAAATAAATAATGGAGGGGAGGAAGATGAGTAAGTCGAGTTTGTCTGTTTTGGCGAAGGCTGTTGCCAGCAAGCGTGGACTTACCCAGGCTGAGGCTGAGCGCTTTATTGCCACTATGTTTGAGGTTGCTGGTGACGGCATCCAGGAGGACAAGTTGCTGAAAATGAAGTGGCTGGGTACCTTCAAGATTACTTCCGTGAAAGATAGGGAGAGCGTGGATGTCAATACCGGTGAGCGAATCCTGATAGAGGGGCGCGATAAGATTTCTTTTACTCCGGATAATATCCTGAAGGAAATCGTCAACAAACCTTTTGCCCAATTCGAAACCGTTGTGGTGAATGATGGTATCGATTTCTCTGATATTGACGAGAAATTCGCCAATATGGAAAGGGAAGAAGAGGAACTGCAGCTTCAGAAAGAGCAGGAATGCCATGATGAAGAGGTGGTTCAAGAGGAGCAGAATGCGGAACAGCCTCAGAAAGAAGAACTGTCTCAGGAGGAAGAACAGCCTCGGGAGGAAGAGTATTCTCAGAAGGTTGAACTGAATGAAAATCTGTCTCAGGAGGCAAAGAAGTCTCAAGAGAGTCTGTTGGATGCAGAGTTGCAGTCTCAGGAAGGTGGACAGAAGGATGAACTGTCTCAGGAAGCGAATACTCCGATTTCAGAAGAAATGGTTGCTTTGTCTTCAGAATTGAAAAACGCTGAGATATCAGAAGATGATATTTCTGAGACTTCCGAAGATAATATCTCTCAAACTTCAGATGATACTATTTCTAAGACTGAAGAAAACGGTATTCCGGAAGAAGTTGGAATGCTGATTTCTCATTTGAAGAAAAATGAATCTGAAGCAGAAGAAATAGAAAGGGTGGAAGAAGCTAAAGTTAAAGAAGAGGCAGGAGTCCCAAAAGCAGCAGAAGCCCACGTTGAGAAAACGCCTGAAGAGGCGAAGGTTGTCGCTTCGCAATCGAATGTGGAGAACAAGAAGCAGCCAGAATATGACGAGACACTCGATGAAGACGAAGCTTATGCTTCAGACCATCACCATCTCGTGATACCAAAATATGTGGTCGCCTTGGTATCTGTGGTCTTTGTTGCTCTGTTGGGTGGCCTATGCTGGTTTGCCTTTATTTACGGCAAAATGCAGGCTCGACAAGAGCAGATGGAGATGCAGTTGAAGGCTATCAAACCTCAGCCTCAACCAAAACCTAAGCCAAAGGTAGTTGCTCCTGTGGATACAGCGAAGTCTGTTGCTTCCTCGGATGATAAAACTGACGCAGCGAACGCTCTGGCTAATGGTGCTCAGGCAAACAATGAGCAGACAGACCATGCTCAGTTGGCAATGAAGAAAAAGGCCAAGCAGGACAGCATCCGGATGGCTCAAGCTAATAATGCCGTGAAAATGGCAGAAAAGGCTTCTGTGTATCTCAACGATCCTCGCATCAGAACAGGCGCTTATCGTATCGTGGGTGTAGAAAAGACCGTGACGGCTAAGAGTGGTCAGACTTTAGCAGGATTGAGTAAACTCTATTTGGGGCCTGGCATGGAATGCTATATGCAGGCCATTAACGGATGTTCTGAGATAAAACCGGGACAGAAAGTGAAGATTCCAAAGCTGGAACTGAAAAGAAAAGGAAAAAAGAATTAAATCTGCAATGATACTGATTCTATTTTCATAGTAGGATATAAAATTCCCCCGCTTCATCAGAATCAAGCGATTCTTGTGGAGCGGGGGATTTCTTTTTCTTCTTGGATTAAGTTTTATAATTCAAAAATACCCTTCAGGGCAGCGCGAGCAATCTTTTCGTATTCTTCACCGAGGTCAGCAAAGCGCAATACACAGTTGGCAGCAGCATGCTTGATACCCATATTATCGCCTTGTAAGGCAACTGCAGCCTGGTCGAGAAACTCATTGATGCCTCTCTCGTTAGCTTCCTGTCCGTTGGCGAAAAGTCTTGCCAACAGTTGGAATCCTGCTATCTCATAAAGCGTCTTGTCTGTGGCAATCCACTCATAGGCGATGGCAGGAGCATAATCCACATGCTGCAGAAGATTGAATGCCAGCATCTCAGCCATTTCCTGGCTCTTGACCTGTTCCATCCAAATGTCTGTGATCTCTGGCAGCATCTTCTCTGCCGGCATGATGAGGGTGGCAAGAATCTTGCATTCACGGATATCTTCCTTCCAGAGTTCAATGGCCAGTTCATAATCCTTGCCATATTCCAAGGCCATCTTCTTCAGTTCTATGAAAGGTACGCCCCAGTTGATCTTATAGCCTAAGCCTTTCTGGGTCATCGACTGAGAGGTTGGACCACTCATTAAGAGGCGAAAACTTCGCTTGATCTTCATCAGTTTCTGATGAGTTTCTTCATTCATGTTTATTTCCTTTTAGAGTTTCTTTACTGATCTGATTCCAGCTTTCTGCTACAGTTTCATCACTTCGCAGAACATGCCGTCAAACTGTTCTTCGATTCCCTTTGGTTCTTCCTTGAAGATACCATAGAGGGCACTTCCGCTACCGCTCATGGAGGCGTAGACTGCACCTCGGTCGTAAAGTTTCTGCTTGATGGCTGCCAGTTCCGGGTGCATCTTGAAGATAGGTTCCTCGAAATCATTGACTAGTTCTTCTTTCCAGGTTTCTATCGGTTGGCGCACGATATCACGGCAGCTCTTGGCTGGTTTCTTTGGGGTGATGGCACTGTAAGCCTCCTTGGTGCTTACGGCAACGTCAGGTTTTACAACACAAAGATAGTATCCATGCAGATTGCCATCAGGACCATCTGCAGGCATCAGCACATCTCCGATACCCTCCGCATAAGCAGGTTCTGCTTCGATAAAGAAAGCACAGTCGGCACCCAGTCGGGCTGCATAACGTTCCATTTCCGGATTACCGATATTGAGACGGAAACGCTCATCGAGAAGTCTGATCATGAAGGCTGCATCCGAAGAACCGCCGCCAAGACCGGCTTGAGAGGGGATATGCTTGTAGAGGTGAGTGTGAATGCGTTGCAACTGGTAGTCGGCTGCCAGAATATGGTAAGCCTTTACCACCAGATTTTTCTGCTCATCACAATCCACAGCATTGCCTGTCACCTTCAGGTCGCAGGCAGTATCGCTCGGAAATTTCTCATCCATGTATTTGATTTCCAATGCATCATACAGTGGGATGGGATAGAAGACGGTTTCCAGATTATGGTAACCATCCTCTCTTTTGCTTACGATGTTCAAGCCAAGGTTGATCTTGGCACATGGAAAAACAATCATAGGCTATTTCTTTTTGAATTACTTGGCAGCCTTGCGGAATGTCTCGTTGTTAACTACGATCTTGCCTTCCTCAACATCGATGATTGCCTGATCCTTGATATCTGTATCCATACCCTTGCTTGCGAGCATGATGTTTGCTTCAGAACCCTGTGGCTGTACCATGAACTCCCACTTGTAGTAGTTCTTCTTGTAGTTCTTTGTGGTAACAGTAAAGTCGCTGTTCAAAGTGATGACTGTCTTCTGGTCAAGACTTGCATAGTCACCTGCAGCCTTCTGCTGGAATGCAGAGTCTGTGATAACTTCTACTTCTACTTTAGCAGGTTCTGCTTTTGTTTCTGCCTTTTTGTTGTCGCAAGATGCTGCGAATACCAACATGCCCATGCAGAGGGCCATCATAATTGACTTTTTCATACGTTAAAGATTTTGTGTAACTAAATTATTGTTGCTTAAATTTAACTCTTAATTGATGTAAGCTAAGATTCCACTGACTGTCAGCATCACCCAAATGGAAATAAGTCCTGTATATATCGGATATCTCTGATATTTGAGTTGCATGCCACCCGGCTTAAACTTGTCTGTATAGTTTCTTGCGAAATATCGGAAGACATAGTATGAAGCCGTAGCCGTAATCAGTCCGATGAGCATGCCCACAAAGAGATCGCCTGGATAATGCACTCCGAGATAGATGCGGGAGTAGCTCATCAGCAGCGCCCAGATGGTGAGGAATACCGTCAGCTTGGTGCGCTTCACCAGAAACATTGCAAAGAAAGCCATACTCCAGGCGTTGGCTGAGTGGGAGGACGGAAATCCATATCTGCCACCGCGATACCCGAATACAACATGCACCATCGACGAGATCGGATTGTCGGGGTTGCTTGGTCGCATGCGCCCTATCATCGGTTTGAGGAGAGTAGAGGCTGTCTGGTCGCAGATGAATATAATGGCGACGATGACCAGCAGACAAGTGACTGTTTCCTTGATATGGAAATTGCGCAGCATCACATACAGGAAGCTTGCGTAGAATGGTATCCAGACAAACCTGTCAGAATACATGGTCATGAAGTAATCCCAATAATGGTTGTGGAGACCATTGAAATACAGGAATATATTTGTGTCTATTTGATTCAGATAATTAATGATTTCGTTCATGTTTAAGTTTTATTTTGTACTGATGTCATCGTAAAGTTTCTGCAGGTAGGCCTGACCGCGTTTCAGGTTATAGCCTTTCTTGCCCTTGTCATACACTATTTTCCCTGCCTTGTTGTCATATATGATTGAGTTTTCTTCTGTGACGACCCCAAAGGCATCCGGCACGGTGAAGAAGGCAAATTTCGGTGTGGCATCGCTCAGCATGTTCTTGGAGAACAGGAAGTCATCGTGCTTGATACCCAACTGTCCTAAGAGCGTAGCTGCAATGTCGTGCTGGGTTCCTATCAGATTGATCTTCATCGGTTTGGCGATGGCGCCACCGGCTATGATAAGCGGTATCTGATAGCGGCTTCTGTCGAAATTGTCCAGATGCTCTTTATAGGCTCCCACATGGTCTGGCACCAACACTACGATCGTGTTCTTCCAGCGTGGCAGTTTACTGTATTGCCTGATGATGCTTCCCACCACACTGTCTGTATATGCGAAGGCATTGAGTCGCTGGTCTTTCAGTCTGCGGTAAGGCACTTCGAAAGGCTCATGACTGCTGGAGGTCTGGAAAACTCTGAATTTCGGAGCTCCGTTCTGCTCCTTTCGGATGTCATCCATCAGTCTGTTGGCTACCAGATGATCGTGAACGCCCCATTTGCTGAGCTTTTCATCTATTGGGAAATCTGCATCCGAGATGATCTTCTGGAATCCCTGTGATATCAGGTAGGAACGCTGGTTGGCGAAATCCACATCTCCTCCATAATAATAAGAGGTCTGATAATGACGCTGGTTGACCAATGATCTGGCGATGGAAGGCAGATGGGCTGTCTTGGCAGGATACCTCATGATGCTGGTAGTAGGCTGCGCTGGATAACCGCTCAGGATGGAAACCAGTCCTCTATCGGTGCGGAAACTGTTGGCATAGAACCGGGTGAAGAGTATACTCTGGCGGGCTATTGAATCCAGTTGTACAGCCACATCCTTCTGTGTTCCCATAGACGGCATGAGGTCGCTGGCGAAGCTTTCCATGATCACGAGAAGTATATCGGGTGTTCCCCTCATGGCCTCTGGCTTGAGTAGTGGATAGGTATTTTCATCGCTTTGACTGGTCATGGTGGCGAAAATCTTATTTGCTTCCTTCTCGTCCATGAAGCGATACTGCTCAGCGAAATTCTCCTGATGAGCAAGAGACTCCATCAGACTGAACATCGGGTTCACTGCCGAATGGTTTACGTAACTATTCTGACTGAAATATACTTTGCCGGTATTGGCGGTAGAAACCGTTACGCCTCCTCTGATAGGAAGGAATAGCAGGCCTGTAAGCAGCAACATGATGATGGAAGTGCGCCCACGGTGTCTGTCAAAATCACTTGATGTACTATATGGTCGGCTATAAGAACCATATCTGCGCTTTTTCTTTTCCCTGATGGTCAGCGAGAGCACGAACCAGATGGCTGCAGCACAGAGTATCAGACAGATAAATCCTAACAGGTCCACCCAGATGCTTGTGCTGGCAAAGGCATCGGCAGGTGACGTGAAGAAATAGAAGAGCGGAGTACTGTCCAAAGGAAAATTCCAATAGGGATACAGGGCTATGTTGAGCACGAAGCAGAAACTCATAAACACAGCAATGATGCCAAAATAGATGGAGAATACAGGACGTATGATTTCTTCCTTGATCCAGATAGAGGCAAGAAGCAGCAGGGCAGGGATGGCCGTAAGGTATCCCGCCATGGAGAGGTCCAGCTGCAAACCGTGCCAGATGACGGCCAGCATAGTACTGAATGGATCTTCTAAAGGCTGGGCTGCTGATGCATGAGTTAGAAGCATGAACAATGGCTTCTGCAGCACAAACAGCACTACCAATATGAGATATATCTTGAAAAAACGCTTAATCTGTTTCATTCTGCCAAATTTAATAGCTGTTACACATTATTATATGTTATAATATACCTATTTTATAATCCATACACATGTAGGCTTGTGATATACTAAGATGATGTCTGAGTAAATCACATGTTGTATATCATTCATCATAGATATATTTTTAGATATTCAACAAGCCATAATATGGCTCGTATTTTCTGCAAAATTACTCAATTTCTTTCATATAAGCAATTTATTTGACTTAAATTTCAAAAAAGAGTAAAAAAAATTTGGATGTTTAGCGAAAAAAGACTATCTTTGCGAAAGAAACAAACAAATTTTATGATATTAACAACATAACATTATGGCTAAGTATAATATTACCCCCAAGAAAGAAAAGAATGCGCGATACCAAACGCTTCTGAGTGAAGAGACTAAAGACCGCTTACGTGATGAGATTTTGAGAATTGTAGTTACTGAAGGTAAATACAAGGACAAAGATTATAATACACGTAAGTTGGCAGAGGATTTGCATACCAATTCGAGATATGTATCTGCTGTTTGTGCTACTCGTTTCCACAAGAACTACCCTGAGTTGGTAAATGATTACCGTGTGAACGATGCAATGTCACTTTTGACGGACAAGCGCTATCTGAACATGACTATTGAGGACATTGCTGAGATGGCTGGTTTCAGCACTCGCCAGAGTTTCTACTCTAATTTCTACAAGCGTCTGGGTGTTACACCGCGCCAGTATCGCCTGGATCACATTACCAAGTAGATGTGAATAATTCTGGGGAACATATCTTGCAAAATTCGCGCTTTAAGCAGAAATAATATATTTCTATAGAATAAAAGCCAATTGGTTGCATTTCTGTTGTTGAAATACGGCCAATTGGCTTTTGTGTTTTTATTCAATCGTAATCTGATGAATAAAGACTATGATTTCTTTCAAAAGGGAATTATTCTATTTTGTAATAGACTCATATATTAAATCCCTTTATTTCAGATTGCAATTACTTTCTCAAGAAGCTCTTGAGGATTTTGGTCTTTGCATTTTTCCCAATCTTTCGAATCGCCTTGTCTCTGATCTGTCTTACTCTTTCCCGTTTCAGATTCATATCTTCTGCGATTTCAGCCAGAGTGATATGGGCGATGCCTATTCCATAGAATTTTCGGATGATTTCCTGTTCTCTTTCATCCAATGTGGCGATGCAGTTCTGCAAGTCGTCCATCATCTGTTGGAATACGGTGCTCTCGTCTGCTATCAGGGCATCTTTGTTGATCAGAATGTCGAGTAGGGTATAGTGAGTGCCCTCGCTCAGTGGAGCATCAATAGATACTGCGATGTTCGCAGAACGTGTCATCAACTTGCGGTCGCTTTTAGGAACACGGCATACACCGCTTTGCTGCGTGATGGCCTGTTCCATAGCCTTGCGGATGAATGGGGCTGCATAACCTACGAAATTGGTGCCGCGGTCGGCTTCAAACTTCTGGGCAGCCTGCAGCATGGCGATGTAGCCTTCGCTTACCAAATCGTCGAATTCCACACCTTTACCCACATATTTGTTGGCTACTGATTTCACGAAGTTGAGGTTCTCGCCAACTAATTTTTCTATGTTGTTTTCTTTCATAATCCTGTTTCTTTGGTTTCGTATGGCAAAAATACTATTATTTTTTTATACTCCCAAATTTTAATCCCAAAAAATGAGAGAATGAAGGGATTATTATATTCGTTGGCAGATTGGAGGTTGCACAATAAAACGAGGGCTTGCCAGTTTCCCGACAAGCCCTCTCGAATTCTTCATCTTATTACTTATGCTCAAAAACCTGTTTCCTAACATGAACTCTCTTATATCAGGTACAAATTAATGAGATATGTAATGTATTATTTGAAATATCTCTTGTAGAGACCAGCGAAGCCTGCGCAGTGGCGAGCCTCATCCTTAGCCATCTCGTGTACTGTATCGTGGATTGCATCAGAACCCTGCTCCTTAGCCAACTTGGCAATGCGGAACTTGTCCTCGCAAGCGCCCTTTTCTGCTGCGATACGTGCCTCAAGGTTGCTCTTGGTATCACCCAAAACCTCACCGAGAAGCTCTGCAAAGCGAGAAGCGTGATCAGCCTCCTCGAAAGCATAACGCTTGTAAGCCTCTGCGATTTCTGGATAACCCTCACGGTCTGCCTGGCGTGCCATAGCGAGATACATACCAACCTCACCGCACTCGCCGTTGAAATGGTCCTTCAAACCCTTGATTACGTCCTCGTTGACGCCATCCTTATAAGCCTGACCCAGTACGTGAACAGTTGCGAAAGTCAAATCATCGTCAACTGCACTTTCCATCTCCTTGAACTTGTCAGCAGGAGCCTTACAGATAGGGCACTTCTCAGGTGCTTCTGTTCCTTCATAGATATATCCACATACGGTGCAAATAAATTTCTTCTTCATAATGTTCTTGTTTTATAAGTTAATAATTCTATTTCTGTTTTTGTATATGCTATATAATAATGTGTCAATGTGATGTCTGGCGGTAGCTCTGCTTATTTTTCCTTGAACTTCTTTTCCTTGTTGAGCTTAACGCAATCAGCGCAAATTCCTTTGTAGTAGAGCTGCTGTTCATCTACGATGTTCCCTTCTATCACCTTTCGTCTTGTCGTCTTGGGTGCCTTCTCTTCGAAGAGGTCAATCACTTTTCCACATTTCTTGCAGAAGAAATGAACATGAGGAGTCGTGTTTCCGTCATAACACACACGATGCTCATCAATGGTAATCATTTGAGCAGCATTCTTCTCGCTCATCATTCTCAGCGTATTATATACTGTAGTCTTGCTGAGTGTAGGTATAGTCTTATACAGTTCTTGGTAGACATCATCGATAGTCGGATGAATAGGATGCGTCAGGAGATAATCCATGATAGCAATTCTCTGAACCGACGGACGGATATCGCATTCGATAAGTCTATTGTATGCCACTTTGCCATTATTCATATTCTGTTGCTTTTTAATTTCGATTGCAAAGATAGAAAGAATTTTTGAAACCGCCAAATAAAAATTGGAAAAATTACAAAATAATATTGTAGTTTTTCCAAAATCTAAATAAATCCATATAAGTAATGGAATATTTGCTCTTTCTTGATGGAATCTTTTAAAGTCCGGTTTGTATGTACTATTTTGCTATGTGATGGCAATTTTTTTCCTTGAAGGATAATTTTTTTGCCTTTGTTTGAATGTGGTTTTATAGCTGATTTGTTTTTTGCTGTCTGCCCATGATTTTTTTTCTGCGTGCCCACGGAGAAATTTTTGCTTGCCCAGGGAAAAATAAAAGTGGGTAGGGGGTATGGTATTTTCTCCTTGATGATGAGAATGCAATATGATATATTTTCTTTTTTTTACATATTGTATGAAATGTATAAATAATTGGATGTGCGCTTGGGAGGTTTGCGCAAGGGATGATGGAAAATTTAGTGCAAAAAAAAGCGATGACCTTCACAGGCTACCGCTCCAAATCTTCAATAGGTATTAGTTTCCTTTAAGGTAAAAAGATTGTTTTCAGGATAACGATGGCAAAGGTAATGCTTTTTATTTATTCCACCAAATATTTTTTTGCCTTTTTTCTCCACTTTTTGCCTTTTACTTGTATTTCACGAATATTTAACTGGTTTTAACTAAAAAATCAGTGTTCCCTTGATCTATCTCATAATTTTGAATAATTTGTTTTTGTATTGTTTTTATAGTGTTAAAATTACAATCATGACGTTTTTCGTGTGAATAGTATGGAATATCATTAACAAGATTTGTATTTATAAAAAAGAGGGTATGTCACAATCCATGACATACCCTTATTTTTATTGGATATAGTAATTGATACTATTTGTTGTTCTTGATCTTCTCGACGTATGCGTCAATTACAGCTACAGCTGTGATGTTGACGATATCCTGTACGCTGCTCTCAGAATCGGTGAAGTGGATAGGCTTGTTAAGACCCATCTGGATAGGACCGATAATCTCAGCCTCAGGACTCAATGCCTGCAAGAGCTTGTAAGCACCGTTGGCGCTGCTGAGGTTAGGGAATACCAATGTGTTGACGTCCTTACCCTTCAGGCGAGAGAATGGATATTTTTCATCGCGCAACTGCTTGTTGAGTGCATAGTTCACCTGCATCTCGCCATCAATGGCCAAATCAGGGAATTCCTTCTGCATTGCATCTACGGCATTCTTTACCTTGACAGGTGAACCCTGTGCATCGGTACCGAAGTTAGAATAGCTCAGCATTGCCATCACCGGTTCCTCATTGAAGAACTTCACTGTACCAGCAGACAACTTAGCGATATCCACGAGTACATCCTGGTCTGGGTGGCGGTTGATGAGGGTGTCAGCAATATAGAAGATGCCCTTCTGCGTATTGAGGATGTGCATGGTTCCGAAGGTGTTGTAGCCCTCACGGATGCCGATCACGTCCTTTGCCACCTTGATGGTGTTGGAATATTTAGTGTAAAGACCAGTGATGAAAGCATCAGCATCACCTTGCTCTACCATAGACATACCGAAGTAGTTGCGCTCGTACATCTTGTCGTAAGCCTCCTCGAATGTATAGCCTTCGCGTGCTCTCTTCTCTGCCAAGTGTTTAGCAAATGTAGCACGGCGACCTTGCTCGTTGTCAGCACGCATATCTACAATCTGGATGCCAGTCAAATCAAGTTTCAAGCGGGTAGCTACACGATTCAGACGGTCTGGATTACCCAAGAGGATTGGCTCGCAGATGCCTTCTGTCTTGGCCTGAACGGCTGCCTTCAACATAGTTGGGTTGCCACCTTCGGCAAATACCACGCGCTGTGGATGCAGGCGGGCTGTATCATGGAGCTTGCGGGTCAACTTGGTCTCCTGACCGAGCAACTCGCGCAGGTGCTGCTTGTATGCCTCCCAGTCGGTGATAGGAGTGCGGGCAACACCGCTGTCCATAGCTGCCTTTGCGATAGCTGCACTCACCTCAGTAATCAGACGTGGGTCAACTGGTTTTGGAATGAAGTATTTAGGACCGAATGTAAGGTCGTTGACATGATAAACTTCATTGACTACATCAGGAACCGGCTGCTTGGCCAGGTCAGCGATAGCGTGTACAGCTGCCAACTTCATTTCTTCGTTGATGGCACGTGCGTGAACGTCGAGTGCACCGCGGAAGATATATGGGAAACCGATCACGTTGTTGATCTGGTTTGGATAGTCAGAACGGCCTGTTGACATCAGGACGTCAGGGCGGCTTGCCATTGCGTCCTCGTAGCTGATTTCAGGCACAGGGTTGGCAAGTGCGAATACGATAGGGTTGTCGTTCATAGAGCGCAACATATCCTGAGAAAGTACGTTACCCTTGCTCAAGCCTACGAAAACATCAGCACCCTTGATAGCCTCTTCCAGAGTATGAACGTCGCGACGGTCTGTGGCAAAGATCTTCTTCTGTTCAGTGAGGTTTTCGCGGTCGCTTGTAATCACACCCTTGGAGTCGAGCATCAGGATATTTTCCACCTTAGCACCGAGAGCTACATAGAGCTTGGTACAACTGATGGCAGCAGCACCGGCACCATTGACAACGATTTTCACCTTGGCGATGTCCTTACCTGCAACCTCAAGCGCATTTTTCAAACCTGCTGCAGAGATGATGGCAGTACCATGCTGGTCGTCATGCATCACAGGGATGTCGAGAGTCTTCTTCAGACGCTCTTCGATGTAGAAACACTGAGGAGCCTTGATATCCTCCAGGTTGATACCACCGAAAGATGGAGCAATGCGCTCTACAACTTCACAGAATTTTTCTGGGTCTTTTTCGTCAATCTCGATATCAAAGACATCGATTCCACCATAAATCTTGAAGAGTAATCCCTTACCTTCCATTACAGGCTTACCGCTCATGGCGCCGATATCGCCAAGACCGAGCACAGCAGTACCGTTGCTGATAACGGCAACAAGGTTACCCTTGTCTGTGTACTTGTAAACATCGTCTGGATTCTGCTGAATCTCAAGACATGGAAATGCTACACCAGGTGAATAAGCCAAACTCAAATCCGTCTGAGTATGGTATGGCTTAGTTGGCTTAACCTCGATTTTTCCAGGACGGCCATTTACGTGATAGGCAAGAGCCGCCTCCTTTGTAATCTTTACCATAATAATATGTTAGTTTAAAGTTTTAAATTCTTACGATTTTTATGCATTTTGTGCACATTTTGGTATTTTTGTGCAAAGGTAATAAAAAACCAGTTAAATTGCGTAGGTTTTTTGTTTTTTTTTGTATCTTTGCACAAAAAAACTTAGACAGAGCAAAAAAATGGTCGAAATTAATGAATATCGCAAGGAATTGAAAAGTAGAATCATCGACTATGCCATGGGTGAATTTTACAAGCGTGGTGTTAGGGCTGTGAAGATGGATGAAATCTCACAAGGGCTTCATGTGTCTAAGCGTACCGTATATGAAATATTCGGTGATAAAGAGGAACTGCTCCTTGCTGGCTTGAAAATCAAAAACCTGGAGATGAGGGAAAAGTTAGAGGCCTACTCCTGTAATGGGGCTCATAATGTAGTGGATATTATCGGCTATTTCTATAAGCTGCAGATGGAGGTGAATAGTATGGTGGGGGTTGCTTTTTATGAGGAAATTCACCGTATGCCTCGGGTGGTCGAGTTTTTCAATCAGGAGCATGAACGCGAATTTGCGGATAGGGTAAAATTCCTGAAGGCGGGTGTAGAGGAAGGGCTCTTCCGTCAGGATATTGACTATAGCCTTACGATGGAACTTCTCAGTGCCTCCATGAGTGAAATTATGCATAACCAGCTCTACAAGAAGTATAGTATGCAGGAAATGTTCGACAATTATTTCTTGGTTATTATACGTGGATTCTGTACAGAGCGTGGCGTGGCATTATTGAATAAGGTTATCGAATAGTCAATCTGTTCGGTAACCTTTGTTCATATATGTGTGTATCCCTATATATATAATAAGGTATAAAGTAATAACTCAGATAATTGAAGGTAAATCATGAAGATAGTTTTGATAGGGGCTGGTAATCTGGCCACCAACTTGGGGAAGGCGCTTTTGGCTGCCGGTCATGATATCGTGCAGGTGTTTAGTAGAACCGTGGAGTCGGCAACTGCCTTGGCTCAGATTGCTGGTGGAGCACCCGTAACGGATATAGAACAGGTGCGTGCGGATGCCGATTTGTATATTGTTTCCGTTAAAGACTCTGTTTTGGGTGAATTGCTGCCACGGCTTTGCAAGGGGAAGGAAACCAAGATCTTCCTGCATACTGCCGGTTCTATGGATATGAACGTCTTTGAAGGGATGGCAATCCATTATGGTGTATTTTATCCCATGCAGACTTTCTCTAAAAGCAAGGAAGTGAACTTTTCTGAGATTCCTTGTTTTATAGAGGCAAATGATGACTATGCTCATACAGTGATAGCTGATATGGCGCATGAGTTGAGTGGGAGAGTATATGAATTGTCGAGTGCTGACCGTAAGTACTTGCATCTTGCAGCTGTTTTTGCCTGCAATTTTGTCAACCACTGTTATGCTATCAGTGAGAAAATCCTGGCAGACCACGGTGTTCCGTTTGATGTGATGCTGCCGCTGATAGATGAGACAGCCAGGAAAGTACATGAACTTTCTCCAAGGGAGGCACAGACGGGGCCAGCTGTACGGTTTGACGAAAATGTGATTCGTATGCAGGCAGCTCTGTTGAAGGATCAGCCTCAGATCAAGGATATCTATGAGCGCCTGAGCTTAGGTATCCATCGTTTCAGTAAGAAATAGTAATCATCGTTTCAGTAAAAAATAGAAGTTTAAACAGATATGATAAATTATGATTTAAATAAGATCAAGGCCATAGTCTTTGATGTAGATGGTGTGCTTTCTTGCCAAACGATAACCCTTTCTCCTGCAGGTGAGCCTTTGCGTACGGTGAATATCAAGGATGGATATGCCATCCAGTTGGCGCAGAAATCAGATTTGCGCATAGTGATACTCACGGGTGGAAAATCAGAGGCCATCCGTCTTCGTTATGCAGGATTGGGCGTAGAGGATATTTATATGGGTTGTGCCGTTAAGATCAAGACCTATCGTGAGTTTCTGGAGAAATATCAGTTGACGAACGAGGAAATCATCTACGTTGGTGATGATATTCCTGATTACGAGGTGATGAGAGAATGCGGATGTCCTTGTTGTCCTGCTGATGCATGTTCCGACATCAAGGAAATCTCTACTTATGTATCTTCCTGCAATGGTGGTGAAGGCTGTGGTAGAGATGTCGTGGAACAGGTGCTTCGTGCACAGGGAAAATGGTTGTCTGGAGCAAAGGCTTTCGGATGGTAATTCATCAATAAATCGAAACGTATGAAGAATTTTAGAATCATATTGGCAAGTAATTCGCCTCGACGCAAGGAACTTTTAGCTGGTCTCGACATTCCTTTCGAAGTGAAGGTCATTCAGGGTATAGACGAAAGTTTTCCGGAATCTCTACCTGCATACGATACAGCCCAGTATATAGCTGTGAAAAAAGCACAGGCATACCGCCCACTGCTTGATTCTGCCATCAGTCATCAGGAAACTTCCATCAATCATCAGCAACCTTCGGATGGAAATCCTGAATTGTTGATACTTACTGCTGATACGGTAGTGATAGCACCAAGCAGTGAAGAACAGAATGACCAGGAAGGAAAGGGAATCATTCTGGGAAAACCGAAGGATGCTGCGGATGCGAGCAGAATGCTGGAAATGCTGAGCGGAAAGACCCATCATGTGGTGACGGGTGTCTGTATCACTTCTCTGGAAAAACAGCGACAATTCTCGGTCGTTACGGAGGTTACTTTCAAGAAGCTGTCAAAGGAGGAGATAGACTATTATGTAGGGCATTACAAACCGTTTGATAAGGCTGGAGCCTATGGCATTCAGGAATGGATAGGTTATATCGGTTGCACGAGTTTGAAGGGAAGCTACTTCAATGTCATGGGACTTCCTGTGCAAAGAATCTATGAGGAATTAAAGAAATTCTAAGAAGTAAGAATTTTGTTATAATTATGCATTTTGCATGTGGGGTTTCCTGTTTTTTTTCTCTCGTGATAGGGAAAGATTCCTCATTTAGATTTTTTTAAAATAATAGTTTTCTCTATGTCATAAATTATGGCTATCTTTGTGCGTTTTATGTAACTTAGGTAGTAATATGACTAATAATGTGAAGTCAAAAGTCAGGGAAGTTTTAGATAATTATCTGGAGATGAATAAGCATCGCAAGACTCCGGAACGTTATGCTGTCCTTGATGCAGTTTATAGTTTAAAAGGGCATTTTACGCTCGAAGACCTTGGAGCACAGTTGGAAAAAATGCATTTCCCCGTAAGTAGGGCAACGCTTTACAATACGATGCATCTATTCATCGAACTCCGTCTGGTCGTGCGACATAGTTTGGTGGATGGTACCAAGTATGAAGCAAGTTTTAATAATGAAAACCATGTACATCAGGTGTGTACGGTTTGTGGTAAGGTAACGGAGGTACAGGCTCCACTGGTCGTGGATGCCATCAATGAGACCAAGCTGCAGAGATTCCGTCGTGATGCCTTCGCCCTCTATATCTATGGAGTGTGCAGTACGTGTCAGGGCAAGATGACCAGAAAACGTAACAATGGTAAAGTAGAAAAGTCAAAATAACTATTTATAAAATGAACACAGGTAAAGTAGATGTCCTGCTGGGTCTTCAGTGGGGCGATGAAGGTAAAGGTAAGGTGGTTGACGTGTTGACCCCTAAGTATGATGTGGTAGCTCGCTTTCAGGGTGGTCCTAATGCAGGACATACATTGGAGTTTGAGGGACAGAAATACGTTCTTCGCTCTATCCCTTCTGGTATTTTCCAGGGCGGTAAGGTGAACATTATTGGTAATGGTGTCGTTCTGGCTCCAGACCTCTTCATGCAGGAGGCTAAGGACTTGGAGAAGAGCGGTCATGACCTCAAGAGCCGTCTTCATATTTCCAAGAAGGCTCATCTCATCATGCCTACTCATCGCGTGCTCGATGCAGCCATTGAGGCTTCTAAGGGTAAAAACAAGGTTGGTACAACTGGTAAGGGTATTGGTCCTACTTATACTGACAAAGTAAGCCGTACAGGTCTGCGCGTGGGTGATATCCTTGAGAACTTCCAGGAGAAGTATGAGGCTCATAAGGCTTTGCACCTCAAGCAGATAGCATCTCTCGGTTATACTGATTTCGATATCACAGAGGTAGAGAAGACTTGGATGGAAGGTATCGAATACCTGAAGCAGTTCCCTATCGTTGACAGCGAGGTGGAGATCAATAAGGTGCTCCGTTCTGGCAAGGATATTCTTTGCGAGGGTGCTCAGGGTACTATGCTTGATGTAGATTTCGGTTCTTATCCTTTCGTAACTTCATCCAATACAATCTGTGCGGGTGCTTGTATCGGTTTGGGTATCGGTCCTAACCGCATCGGTAATGTATATGGTATCATGAAGGCTTACTGTACTCGTGTAGGTGCTGGTCCTTTCCCAACAGAGTTGTTTGATGAGACTGGTGCCAAGATTCGCGACCTCGGTCATGAGTATGGTGCTGTTACAGGCCGTGAGCGCCGTTGCGGTTGGTGCGACCTCGTACAGTTGAAGTATTCTGTGATGGTAAATGGTGTTACTGAGCTTATCATGATGAAGAGCGACGTGCTCGATGGTTTCGACACTATCAAGGCTTGTGTAGCATACAAGTTGAAGGATGGTTCTGTAACTACAGACTTCCCATACGAAATCGACGATGTAGAACCTGTATATAAGGAGTTCAAGGGTTGGAAGACCGATATGACTCAGTTTACTTCTGAGGATCAGTTCCCACAGGAATTCAAGGATTACATAGCTTTCCTCGAAGAGTTCCTCGAGACTCGCATCGGTATCATTTCTATTGGTCCAGACCGTGAACAAACTATCGTAAGAAAGTAATTTATAATATAGTGTTTAATGTTTTGTGTTTAATTTTACTTTGAGGGTAGATATTGCGCAGAACATTAAGCACTAAACATTTAATATAAAACAATAATAAATGGCTCAGAAACCAAGTATTCCAAAGGGTACTCGCGATTTCGGACCTATCGAAATGGCGAAACGCAATTACATCTTTAATACCATTAAGGATGTATATGCACTCTATGGATTCCAACAGATAGAAACACCTGCCATGGAAACCCTTCAGACGCTGATGGGTAAATATGGCGAGGAAGGTGATAAGTTGCTGTTCAAAATTCTGAATTCTGGCGACTATATGAATAAAATCAGTGATGAGGATATTCATTCTTTAGGATCATTGAAGTTGGCAGCAAAACTTTGTGAGAAAGGTTTGCGTTATGATTTGACTGTACCTTTCGCTCGTTATGTGGTTCAGCATCGTGATGAACTTCAGATGCCGTTCAAGCGTTATCAGATTCAGCCAGTTTGGCGTGCAGACCGTCCACAGAAGGGTCGCTACCGCGAGTTTTATCAGTGCGATGCGGATGTGGTAGGTTCTGATTCCTTGCTCAATGAGGTGGAGTTGATGCAAATTGTGGATACTGTTTTCACCAAGTTTGGTGTTCGTGTCTGCATCAAAATCAATAACCGCAAGATCCTGACTGGTATCGCTGAGGTAATCGGTGAGGCTGAGAAGATTGTGGATATTACCGTGGCTATTGATAAGCTTGATAAGATTGGACTTGATAATGTGAATGACGAACTTCGTGCTGATGGTATCTCTGAGGAAGCTATCGAGAAGTTGCAGCCAATTATCTCATTATCAGGTTCTAACGATGAGAAGCTTGAAGTAATTGCTAAGGTATTGGAAACTTCAGAAATCGGTTTGAAGGGTGTAGAGGAAACTAAATTTATCCTTGATACGCTGAAGACTGTAGGGTTGAAGAATGAGATTGAACTGGATCTTACTTTGGCTCGTGGCTTGAACTACTATACCGGTGCTATCTTCGAAGTGAAGGCACTTGATACTCCTATGGGTAGTATTACCGGTGGTGGCCGATATGACAACCTTACTGGTATCTTCGGTCTTCCTGGATTGAGCGGTGTGGGTATTTCTTTCGGTGCAGACCGTATCTATGATGTACTCAATGCCCTCGACCTTTATCCAAAGGAGGCTGTGAATGCCACACAGGTCCTCTTCATCAACTTCGGTGAGAAGGAAACTGCATATTGTCTGCCTATCGTCCGTCAGGCTCGCGAGGCAGGTATCCGTGCTGAAATCTTCCCTGACAAGGCTAAGATGAAGAAGCAGATGAGTTACGCCAATGCCAAGAATATTCCTTTTGTGGTTCTTGCTGGTGAGAATGAGATTGAACAGGGTAAGGTTACTTTGAAGAATATGGAGAGTGGTGAGCAGCAGTTGGTTTCTGCTGATGAACTTATCGCTGTCATCAAGAAGTAATTTACTTAGGCGTCATCAAGAAATGTTTTTCTTGGTTTATAGCCAATATGAAATAAAGGCAGGGAGCATCAGTTTGGATGGTCTTCCTGCCTTTTTTAAAAATAATAACTGAAAATTCAAAACTTAAAAACGAATCGTTATGATGAAAAAGATTTTATCCTGGTTTGCCTGCCTGTTTCTGGTGCTCGCTCTGACATCTGGCAGTAAGATAACGACCGTCTTTGTGATAGGTGATTCTACTGCTGCTGAGAAAGGTAATGCTAAGAATAATCCAGAAAGAGGATGGGGTATGGTACTGCAGGGTTGTTTTGATGATAAAATCATCGTTGATAACCATGCTGTGAATGGTAGAAGTTCTAAGAGTTTTATCGATGAAGGTAGATGGCAGAAAGTATTGGATCAACTGAAACCGGGGGATTATGTGTTTATTCAGTTTGGTCACAATGATGAAAAGCCTCATGCCGACCGTCATACTGATCCTGGCTCTACTTTTGATGCCAATCTGGAACGTTTTGTCAAGGAAACACGTGCCAAAGGTGGTATCCCGGTTTTGTTTAATTCGGTAGTGCGCAGATGTTTCTATCAGGCACCAGTGGAGAATGATGATGACGAGAAATTGAGAAAGACTACTTTTGCGGGTGAAGAGAAGATAAATAGTGATACACTCATTGATACTCACGTAGCCTATGTCGTAGCTCCTCGTAATGTGGCGCATCGTCTGAATGTTCCTTTTGTGGATGCCACAAAGATTACTCATGATATTGAGACAGAGTTGGGTATTGAGGGAAGCCGTAAGTTGCATATGTGGTTCCGTCCGGGTGAATGTTCTCAGATTCCTAAAGGTCGTCAGGATAATACCCATTATAATGTATATGGAGCTCGCCTGGTAGCCAATGCCTTGGCTGATGAGATTGGTAAGCAGGTACCTGAACTCAAGAAGCATGTTCGCCATTATGACTATGTGGTTTCAACCCGTGGACGTGGCAATTACTTTACACTCCAGGATGCTGTGGATGCTGTTTCTACAGGTAAGCGTGTTAAGGTTCTTGTACTCGATGGTTCCTGGAAGAAGCCTGAAAACATGAAGGGGAAGAAAATCAAGTTCATCCTTCAGTTTGGAGCCAAGATTACTGATTAATCTCAAAAGGGTGTGTCATGGACTTGTGACACACCCTCTTGTATTCTATCTAATCTTGAACAATTTCAATCTTCAGAATAGTTTCTGTCGTATGCTTGATTCTGAAGTCATCTGAAGTGCGTTCACCCACTACCCATAGAATATTTCCAGCAGAATCTGCCAAAATGAGTTGCGACTGTTTTTCAAATAGATTTCTTTTTCTATCTGTTAAATAGTCGCTAACTAATTTTCTGCCTTTCATTCCGAAAGGTATGAATGCGTCTCCCTGTTGGGTGCGTCGGAGCATGAGCGGAAATTTGATATTTCTGGCTTCCAGTGTAATCAGATGCTTCTCTTTGCTTGGTTGGAAGTCTTCTGTTACTGTTTCTTTGGAAATCCTTATTTTTCCTATTGCAGTCACGTAGCTGCCTGGTTCTGGTATCAGAATACTTCTGAAATCATCCTCCTTATTTTCTTTTATCAGAATATGTTCTCTATCTATAAGTATCTGATGGGTAGGTGTTTGCCACGTTTTTCCTGTAGAATTGATAGAGAGGAGTATCTCCTGAATCATCTTGCCGGAGGCTCCGTATGGAGAAAGGGTATGAAACAGGGCATACTCAGTGCTTGCCTGGTTTAATAGCCATGATTTGCTGATGCGGATAACTGGCTGTGGCATACAGAAAGAGGCTGGTATTTCCTGGTATATCTGCTCCTTTTCTTTCTCCAGGGCTGCCGTGAGCATCTTCGAAGCTTCAGTCAGATATCGGGCGGTAGCTGCTATGTTGTGGCAAACAGCCGGGTTGATTTCTTTGAGCATTGGGATAATATTCAGCCGTATCTTGTTTCTTACGACGTCATCTACCAGATTGGAACTGTCTGTTACAAAATTCTGCTGGCGTTCCGTCAGATAATCGAGGATGTCCTGTCGGGTGATACAAAGGAATGGACGGATGATGTATCCGTTGACAGGAGAAATGCCTGTAAGTCCTTTCAGTCCTGTACCTCTTACCAAATTGATAAGAATTGTCTCAACATTGTCGTCCTGATGATGGGCTACGCAGATACCGGCAGCGTCCACATCCTTGCGAAGCTGATCGAAAAAGCGGTAACGCAAGTTGCGTGCCGCTAATTCGATGCTTTCATTATGGAGTTTGGCGTAAGTCCTGGTATCGAAGTGGATGCGATGCAATTCTATGTTGAGTTGCTGGCAGAGAGTAACACAAAATCGCTCATCTCTGTCAGACTCTTCTCCTCTTAGATGGAAATTACAATGACATGCTTCTACGGTATAACCCAATTCATAAAGTACCAGCAGCAAAGCAACACTGTCTGCTCCTCCAGAAAGGGCAACCAGATATTTTTTGTCTTTTTCCAGAAGATGCTGTTGGATGATGTTTTGCTGTATGGTTTGTACGAACTTCATGTTGTTATCTTATTTTAATGCTCAATGTTAATCATTATTTTGATGCCCAACGTTAAGCAGTTTAAAAGTGCTGAATATTAATCGTTGGAAGTCTGTGCTTTCAGGAAAGCTTCGGCTTTTTCCAAGTCTTGTGGAGTATCAATTCCTACTGTTTCTACGTCAGTCTTACCCACTTTGATCTTATATCCATTCTGCAGCCATCTGAGTTGCTCCAGACTTTCTGCAATTTCAAGAGAACTCTGTGGCAACTGGGTGATTTTTCGCAGTACATCCTTTCTGTAAGCATAGATGCCGAGGTGCTTGAGGAAAGGATAGTTGTCGAGCCATTCTTCCTGTTCTTTTCCTCTTACAAAAGGTATGATGCTTCTGGAGAAATACATGGCAAAACCAAAGTTGTCAACTACAATCTTTGGACTGTTTGGGTTGGCTACAGCATCCATGCTTGTAAAGGGTTTGCCAAGGGTTGCTATCTGGGTAGCCTCATCATCGAAGCAGTGGCAGATGGTATTGAGCTGACTTTTAGCAACAAATGGTTCGTCACCCTGTACGTTGACGATGACATCCCAGTCGCCGCCAATTTTCTCAATAGCTTCCTCAATGCGGTCGGTGCCGCTCTTGTGGTCAGAACGTGTCATGACCGCCTTGCCGCCAAAAGCTACTACGGCATCATAGATGCGGGTGTCGTCGGTTGCTACATAAGCTTCCTCCAAAGCAGCGGAAACTTTTTCATAAACATGCTGTATGACAGGCTTGTCGCCCAACATAGCCAGCGGCTTGCCTGGAAATCTTGTTGAGGCGAAGCGCGCAGGAATAATTCCGATAAACTTCATATTTACTATGTATTTTGTTCAAACATTCTATTTTAGAAGAACATTCTTTTTTTATTCAAACATTCTTGGTTCTTTATTGATTTCTTTGAGGAAGATTTCCCCATACTTTTTCTTTTTGAATTCACCGATGCCATGCACTAAGCCAAACTGTTCGATGGTTCTTGGTTTCATGGCTGCCAATTCATGCAAAGACTGGTCTGACAGAATGATGTAAGGTGGGTAGCCCTGTTCTGTAGCCAGTTTGAGTCGGAGTTTTCTCAGTCTTTCGAAAAGGTCCTGATTCTCTGTTCTGGTATGTGATACGCGTACCAGTCTTGGATGTACCACTGGGGTCTTGCCCTTATCGCTTTGCTGTATGACAGCCAATTGTACAGGGTGTTCTCCCTTGAGTACCTGCCAGCCGAGGCTGGTTACTTTCATAACATTGTGCTCATTGTAGGCAATTTCGAAAAATCCCATCTGCATCATTTGCAACATATAGTTTTGCCAGTCTTTCACGCTGACGTCACTTCCCACGCCAAAGGTCTTGAGCTCATTATAATGGTTCCTGACCACTGTAGGTGATTTGATTCCTCTAAGTACCTCAATACATTGTCCGATGTGAATCTTTTCGTTGGTCCTGACGATGGCGCTCAGCGCTTTTTGTGTGACAATCGTACCATCAAATGTTCTTGGCGGATGGGCGCATACATCGCAGTGCCCGCAGTCTTCTGCCGAGGTTTCGCCAAAGTAATTGAGCAGGATTCTTCTGCGGCAGACTCTGGCTTCAGCATATTCCTGCATACGTTGCAGTTTCTCTGCATTGATTGCCTTTTGCCCACTTGCTTCAGCAAAACTCTTTCTCTGTATGACATCGGCGAGCGAGTAGAATAGGATGGTGTCTGCAGGTGCACCGTCGCGTCCTGCTCGTCCTATTTCCTGATAGAAACTCTCGATGCTCTGTGGCAGATTATAGTGGATGACCCATCTTACGTTTCCCTTGTCGATGCCCATACCGAAAGCAATGGTGGCACATACCACCTGAATCTGGTCCATCTTGAACCGTTCCTGGATGGAAGCCCGTTCTTCTGTAGGAAGTCCGGCATGATAGGCGGCAGCATTGATGCCCTTCTTTTTGAGTTCTTCTGCCACAACCTCTGTATTCTTTCTCGAAAGACAATAGATGATACCTGCATCGCCCGGATGGGAACCGATATAGCGCAGGATGAATTTGATCTTTTCAGCCTTGGTTCCTTCACGGCGTACAGCCAGACTTAAGTTGGGGCGGTCGAAGCTGCTGACGAATGTCTTGCCATTGAGGTGTAGCTGCTTGACGATGTCCTCACGGGTGATTTTATCAGCAGTGGCGGTCAGAGCCATGACCGGTACTCCTTGGAATCTTTCGTGAAGAAGTCCCAATTGTGAATATTCCGGTCTGAAGTCATGTCCCCATTGGCTGATGCAGTGAGCCTCATCTACGGCAAATAATGAGATTTTGATATTGCTGAAGAGATATGGTATTTCGCTCAGCAATTTCTCTGGAGAAACGTATATGATTTTCAGGTCACCAGCCTCACATCTTCTTCTGATGATGGTTTCCTCTATCGTATCCGTACTACTGTTGAGTGCTTCTGCCGGAATACCATTGGCTTTGAGCGCTTCCACCTGATCGTGCATCAGACTGATGAGTGGTGATATAACCACAGCGGTACCAGGCAAGGCTAAGGCGGGTATCTGATAGCAGAGACTTTTACCGCCTCCTGTAGGCATCAGTACGAGACAATCCTTGCCCTGCATGATTTCCCGGATGATAGCTTCCTGATTAGAACGGAAGGAATCGTATCCAAAATAATTTTTCAGTATATCTATTATTTGCATTTCGCATGAATTTCCGGCAAAGGTACATATTTTTTATTAGAAAACAGACTTTTTATTTGATTATTTCAAAGAAAGTTGTTACTTTTGCATCATAATAAATTAATTAACAGAATGATGAGCAATTCTAACGAACATTTTCAGTTCACAGACGAGCGTTTTGCCGACTTGCAAATGTTGCGCTATCGCTTGAATGGTTTTGAGGATTTGACGCTTTCTCAGCAAATATATATTTATTGCTTAGCAAAGGCTACTTTGATGGGGCGTGATATAACCTTCGACCAGCAGGGAAAGTACAATCTTCGTATCCGTAAGACTTTGGAGACTATCTATAAGCATTACGATGGAGATAGAACTTCTGATGACTTCAAGGCTCTCGAGGTTTACCTCAAGAGAGTTTGGTTCTCCAGCGGCATCTACCACCATTATGGTTGTGAAAAATTCAAGCCGGGTTTTTCCGAGCATTTCTTCTATGAGGCTGTTTCTATGATGCCTGAGACAGAACTGCCTTTGAAAAGAGGTGAAACTAAGGAGGATTTGCTGGATGAATTGGTGCCCGTTATTTTTGATGAGGAAATTCTTCCGAAGCGTGTGAATCAGACTGATGGTGTTGATCTGGTAGCCACTTCTGCCTGCAATTTCTATGAAGACGTTACCCAGAATGAGGTGGAAAGATTTTATGCCAAACTGAAGGATGGCGAAGACCTGACACCACCTTCCTATGGACTCAATTCCAAACTGATGAAGCGGAATGGAGAAATCGTAGAAATGACCTGGAAAGAAGAAGGTATGTATGGTACTGCCATTAAGGAGATTACTTCCTGGCTCTTGAAAGCTCAGAAATATGCAGAAAATGAGCAGCAGGCTCATGTCATCGATCTTCTGATCAAGTATTATCGCACAGGCGACCTTTCTGATTTCGACCGATATAGCATTGCGTGGGTCAAGCAGCAGGAGGGTATGGTTGATTTTATCAATGGTTTTATTGAGGTCTATGGTGATCCTCTTGGACTGAAAGGAACCTGGGAAGGGCTTGTTGAATTTAAAGATATGAAAGCAACCCGACGTACTCAGGCTATCAGCCAGAATGCGCAGTGGTTTGAGGATCATTCTCCGGTGGCTCCTCAGTTTAAGAAGGCTGAGGTTAAAGGTGTGACGGCTCATGTCATCTGTGCTGCTATGTTGGGTGGTGATGAATATCCTGCTTCTGCCATCGGCATCAATCTCCCGAATGCTAACTGGATTCGCGAGACTCATGGAAGCAAGAGTGTGACGATTGGAAATTTGACAGAAGCATACAATAAGGCTGCGCATGGTAATGGATTCCTGGATGAATTTGCTATTGATCAGGAAACTCTTGATCTCATCAACCGATATGGTGATGTGACGGATGATCTGCATACCGACCTGCATGAATGTCTGGGACATGGCAGTGGTCAGTTGCTTCCTGGTGTTGACCCAGATGCTCTCAAGGCTTATGGCAATACTATCGAGGAGGCTCGTGCTGATTTGTTCGGCTTGTATTATGTGGCAGATCACAAACTGGTAGAGTTGGGATTGACTCCTGATGATGAGGCTTATAAGGCTCAATATTATTCTTATTTGATGAATGGACTGTTGACACAGGCGATACGTATCAAGGAGGGTGATAAGATAGAGGAAGCTCACATGCGCAACCGTGCGTTGATAGCCAATTGGGTCTTGGAACACTATTCTCAGGCGGTACAACTGGTGAAGAAAGATGGCAAGACTTACGTTCAGATCACTGATTATCCTGCTCTCCGTCATGCTTTTGCAGACTTGTTGGCTGAAATCCAGCGTATCAAGAGTGAGGGTGATTTTGATACGGCCCGTATTCTGGTAGAGAAGTATGCTGTTAATCTCAATCCAGAGTTGCATCATGAAATCTTGGAACGATACAAGAAACTTAACCTGGCTCCTTATAAAGGATTTATCAACCCATGGATGAAACTGGAGTTTGATGAAGAGGGTAATGTGACAAAGGTTCTTCTTGATTATACGGAATCCTATGAACATCAGATGCTCAGATATTCTGATGAATATGGTACGCTATAACAAATAGCATTAAAATAGTAAGGAAAATGATAGATAATAAAGATGAACAGTTTCCGGTAGTAGATGAGATGGGAAATATTTTGGGTGCCATCAGTCGTGGTCATGCTCATGATGGCTGTAAAATATTGCATCCCGTGGTACATCTACACCTTTTTAATAATAAAGGCGATCTATTTCTCCAGCATCGCCCGGCTTGGAAGGATATTCAACCGGACAAGTGGGATACGGCTTGCGGTGGACATGTAGATTTGGGCGAGAGTGTAAATCAGGCTCTGCACCGTGAGGTGAAGGAAGAACTTGGAATAACCGACTTTGAACCGATATCCATGGGACATTATGTCTTTGAGAGTAAGCGTGAGAAGGAATTGGTCTATGTGCATCGCTGTGTGTATGATGGTGAAGTGAAGCCAAGTCAGGATGAACTGGATGGAGGCAGATTCTGGACAAAGGAGGAAATACTCGAAAATATGGGTAAAGAAGTGTTCACTCCTAATTTTGAGAATGAATACAAGAAGTATTTCATGTAATCGGGTGTATGATATAATCCATAGAGATTTTCCGGTATTATCCGAATTCGGTTTTATCGTCTATAAATATAAAATAAAGAAGAAATCCGGCAAAAGTCAGGTGAAAACCTACTTTTGCCGGATTTCTTGAATCAGTATCTATTTACTTCGCAGATTCGAATTCACGCAAGAAACGTGTATCATTCTCTGAGAAGAGGCGGAGGTCGCTTACACGATACTTCAAGTTGGTAATACGCTCTACACCCATACCAAATGCATAACCAGTGTAAACTTTAGAATCGATGCCACAAGCCTCAAGATCATGAGGGTCAACCATACCGCAACCGAGAATCTCTACCCAACCGGTATGCTTACAGAAGTTACATCCCTTACCACCACAGATGTTACAAGAGATATCCATCTCTGCACTTGGCTCAGTGAATGGGAAATAGCTTGGACGCAGACGAATCTTGGTGTCAGCACCAAACATCTCGCGAGCAAATGTAAGGAGAACCTGCTTCAAGTCGGTAAAGCTGACATTCTTGTCAACATACAGACCTTCTACCTGGTGGAAGAAACAGTGTGCACGTGCGCTGATAGCTTCATTACGATATACACGACCTGGGCAAAGTACACGGATAGGTGGTTCGTGAGTCTCCATATAGTGAGCCTCATCACCAGACGTATGGCTGCGCAGGAGAATATTCTTAGTCACATCGTTAGGGTCGCTCTGCTCAATGAAGAAAGTATCCTGCATATCGCGGGCTGGATGATCGGCGGCAAAGTTGAGCATGGTGAAAACATGCTTGTCATCGTCAACCTCTGGACCATGATAGAGAGTAAAGCCCATGCGAGAGAAAATGTCGATAATCTGATTCTTGACAACTGTCAATGGATGACGGGTACCGAGAGCTACTGGGTAGGCGGTACGTGTCAAGTCAATATCATCGCTGGATGCATCAGCCTCTTCCATTTGCTCCTTGAGTGCGTTGATGCGTTCTGTAACAGCTTGCTTCAACTCATTGATCTTTACACCAATTGTTTTCTTCTGGTCGGCAGGTACTGTGCGGAAGTCGGCCATAAGGGCATTAATCGAGCCCTTCTTGCTCAAATACTTGAGTCGGAGCTGCTCTACTTCTTCTGCATTTTGAGCAGAAAGAGTGCTCACTTCCTTCAAGAGTTCTTCTATTTTTTCTAATAACATAATCTTAATTTATATATTTTGAGTGCAAAGATAACATTTTTTGCTCAAAATATGAAATATCTCAAAAGAAAGTTGTACTTTTGCATTGAAAATTTGAGAAATTTATAGGTTTATGAAGAAACTTTCTTTTTTATCAGTGTTACTGGCGGTCCTTACAGTCGTTTGTTTTACGTCTGTGGGATGCTCTGACAAGAAGCCGGCTCAGGTGCATGATTCTACATCTGTTGATTCTGTTGTCGCAGATACTCAAACTGTTGATTCTACGGAAAAATTGATCGAGGAGACTCCGATGCCTAAGGCTGCAGATGAGCTTTTTGATGATTTCGTCTTTAATTTTGCTGCGAATAGAAAACTGCAGATGAAACGTGTTCATTTCCCATTGCCTGTCTATCACAATGATAAACTCGTAAAATCGATAGGAAAACGGGCTTGGAAAATGGAGCATTTCTTCATGCATCAGGATTATTACACCTTGATTTTTGATAATCAGAAGCAGATGAATCTGGTGAAGGATACTGCTATCGATCATGTAGTCGTAGAAAAGGTGTTCTATGCCAAGAAAAAGGTGCAGCAGTTCCTCTTCAATCGCATCAATGGTGAGTGGATGATGACTTCTATCAATTATAAGCCTATGTACTCCAACATGAATGCCAGTTTCTTGAAGTTCTATGGACATTTTGCAACGGATTCTGCTTTCCAGGCTAAACATCTCCACAATCCTGTGAAATTTGTTGGTCCAGATCCGGATGATGATTTCAGTACCATGAGTGGTGATATTGAACCGGAAACCTGGCCAGCCTTTGCTCCGCAATTGCCTCATGGAATGATATACAATATTATATATGGACAGAAATATGCTGAGAGCAATCAGAAAATCTTTGTGATACGTGGCATTGCAAATGGAATGGAAACAATATTGACTTTCAAGCGTATTCATGGAAAATGGATGCTTATCAAACTTAATATGTAATACAGAATGAAGGATATTAAAGATTATAGCCTCTTGGCTCACAATACTTTTGGCATAGCTGCTACTTGCCGTCGTTTTCTGGAATATGCTTCTGTAGAGGATGCGAGAAAGGTGGCTGAGATACTTACAGAGCAAGATCAGCCTGTTTTGATTATCGGAAGTGGTAGTAACCTGCTTTTGACGGGTGATTATCCCGCTACGGTCATCCACTCTTCCATCTTGGGAATTCGTGCCATTGATAGGCAGGAACTCCTGAATGAGGGATGGATTACTGCTGCAGATGTAACTGCTGAAAAGACGATGGACTCTCTTGCTTCTCAAGAGGATGAAATCTTCGTAGAGTGCGGAAGCGGCGTTGTCTTTGATGATTTTGTTGCATATTGTGTTGAACATGGTTACTATGGTGCCGAGAATCTGTCGATTATTCCTGGTGAGGTGGGAGCCAGTGCGGTGCAGAACATAGGTGCTTATGGTGTTGAGGCAAAGGATATCATTTATAAGGTAGAGGCTGTTGAACTCTCTACAGATAAGATTGTAAAATTTGATAATTCCGACTGCGAGTATAGTTATCGCCAGAGTAAATTCAAGAAGGAATGGCGTGATAAGTACTTGATTACCCGTGTGGTATATCGTCTGTCAAAGACCTATACTCCAGACCTTGACTATGGAAATATCCGCAGTTCTTTGGCAGAAAAAGGTATTTCTAATCCTACGGCAAAGCAGTTGCGAGAAGTCATCATAGATATTCGCAATGCAAAATTGCCGGATCCGAAGATTCAGGGCAATGCGGGTAGTTTCTTTATGAATCCTATCGTGGATAAGACTAAGTATGAGGAATTGGTATCGCTTTATCCGAACATGCCTCATTATACGATAGATGCATGTCATGAGAAAATTCCTGCAGGATGGATGATTGATCAGTGTGGATGGAAAGGTAAGAGTCTTGGGCCTGCTGGTGTTCATGATAAGCAGGCGCTGGTCTTGGTAAATCGAGGTGGTGCTAAGGGACAGGATGTGGTCAGGTTGTGTAAGGCTATTCAGGATGATGTCTTTCATAAGTTTGGCATTGAGATTCACCCTGAGGTAAATATTAAATAAAGAGTTGTCTCATGAATAGTAAGCTAAAGATAACTTTATTGGGAACAGGAACATCAAGTGGTGTTCCTGTTTTGGGATGTTATTGTGAGGTCTGCAGAAGCCAGAATCCCAAGGATAAGAGGTTTCGCTGTGCAGTATTGGTAGAAACGGATCATACCCGGATACTGATAGATGCAGGTCCTGATATTCGCATGCAACTTCTCCGTGTTCCTTTCCGTAAGTTAGATGGGGTGTTGATTACTCATATCCATTATGATCATGTAGGAGGAATGGATGACTTGCGCGGTTTCTGTAAGTTTGGAGATATTCAGGTTTATGGTGACGGGTTGGTTACTTCCACTTTGCCCCATACCATGCCTTACTGTTTCCCTGCTAATCCAGAACTCCTTTATCCCGGTGCTCCAAAATTATCGCTGCATACCATAGAGCCTCATCGTGAATATACGATAGGGGATATCTCCTACATGCCAATTAGGGTAATGCATGATAAAATGCCTATTTTGGGCTATCGTTTCGGAAAGTTTGCCTATATCACGGATATGAAGTCGATGGATGATGAAGAATATACTTATCTGGATGGGGTAGAGGTACTGGTAATCAATGCGTTGCGTTTTGAGAAGCCTCATCACAGTCATCAGCTGGTAGATGATGCCATCCGTGTGGCAAGGCGCATAGGAGCCAGACAGGTTTATCTTACTCATGTAACTCACCAGATTGGCTTATACGAAAAAGCCAACAGACGACTGCCTGCTGGCTTCAAGTTTGCTTATGATACTCAAGTGATAGAAATCCATTAAAGCATACCCTTGGAACTTGGCAGTTCGAAATGGTAGATGTCTCGCTTCACTGCCATTTTCAGTGAGCGGGCCAGCGCTTTGAAGATTCCTTCTATCTTATGGTGTTCATTTTCTCCCTCTGCCTTGATGTTGAGATTCATCTTGGCTGCATCGCTTAAGCTTTTGAAGAAATGCTTAAACATCTCTGTAGGCATTTCGCCTACTTTCTCTCTATGAAATTCTGCATCCCATATCAGCCATGGGCGACCTCCGAAATCCAATGCTACCTGGCACAGGCAGTCGTCCATTGGCAGGCAATAGCCATATCTTTCAATTCCTCTTTTATCACCTAATGCCTGAAGGAGACATTCACCGAGGGCTATACCTGTATCTTCGATGGTATGGTGCTCATCTACTTCGAGATCTCCCTTGGTATGTATGGTGAGATCCATCATGCCATGCTTGCCTATTTGCTCCAGCATGTGGTCGAAGAAGCCCAATCCTGTTGATATATCACATTTGCCCGAACCATCGAGATTTACCTTGATATAGATGTCTGTTTCCTTGGTGGTGCGCTTCACCTCAGCGATACGGTCACCTGCAAAGAGAATTTCTTCTATTTTGTCCCAATCCATTCCGTCTTTGCCGAGGATGAGGCTCTTGCAACCGAGATTTTCTGCTAATTGTGCATCTGTCTCTCTGTCTCCGATTACATAACTGTTGGCCAGATCATACTCTGGATTATTCATGTATTCTTGCAGCATTCCCGTACCCGGCTTTCTCATAGGTGAATGATCTTCCGGAAAATGTCGGTCGATATGCTGTTTTTCAAAATGGATACCTTCGCTTTCCAAACTCTGGATGATAAAATTGTGAACAGGCCAGAAAGTTTCTTCAGGAAAACTGTCAGTGCCTAAACCATCCTGATTGCTCACCATGATTAACTTGAAATCTGTATGTTGTGCTATGAAAGAGAGATTTCTGAACACGCCCTTGGTAAAGACGAGCTTTGCAAAGCTATCTATCTGTTCATCTTCTGGTTCTTGAATCAAGGTTCCATCGCGGTCGATGAAAAGCAATTTTGTCTTTTTCATTGAATTCTGTATTTTTATGTTGATACTATTTTATGATGCTTTAAAGTGAAAGCAGCTTCATTGGTAGATGAAAGCCTTTTCTTTGGCAAGTGAAAGCAGTTTCATTGGAAGATGAAAGTAGCTTCATTGATTAGCGAAAGAGCCTTCATTTGTATTTTGCAATTCTTTTTTCTTTTTCTCCAGACTGGTATTTGAACCATAGAGATAGGCATAGGAAATGCCTAACCAACTTGCAACGTATGTCAGGACAAATATCGTGATACTCAAGACAATCAAAAGTAATGGAGTGAAATAAGCAGGGACTCCAAGCGGGTCGCCACCTAAAGCTCCCATTTGAGATGACATCTGTGCCCAACTCATGATGAAGGTTGGTATCAGTACGATACAGGAAATGATGCAGATAATGATCGTTCCCAAGAAACCCATCAAGAAAATGCTGCCCAGGTGTTTGACTCCCTCTTTGTAAGTGCTCCAAGGTTTCAGCTTTTCTTCTTTTTGCTTGAGCATAACATGGGGGATGATATGGGCAAATGGTAAAGCCAAGAGCGCAACGATAACCAATAAGATTATTGCGACAATGCCCGTTACTGCATAAGTCAGAGTTAAAGTGGAATTTGCTGCCATAGCCTTGGTTGCCATGGCTTGGTAAATAGCAGACGTGCCTCCATATCCGAAACCGATGGCAAAACCACCTATTATTTCGAATATAATATATACGATGGTGAATTTCAGCAAATTCTTCCAGAATGATGTCTTGGTAAACCATGTCCAGATAGCTGCACTACTGAGACAGAATGAAAACCATGTCATTGCATAAATGATGGTTTGCAGAAGGTATGACGTGATGGGATTTTCTACTCCCCAATCATGCAATCCCTTATTGGGCATTCTGAAATATACGGTAATTGCCATCAGAATAGCATAGATGAGTGTAGCCCACCATGTCTTCTTGATGAGTGAAGTAAAATGGCTTCCGGTGTAATCGTAAGCAGCTTTCATACAGGATGTTATGCTGCGGTTCTTGAATAAAACTTTAGTATCCATGATCTTCTTCGTTTATGAATGTTTCCTTCCTTTTAAAAACGTTTTCTTTCTTTATGAGAAGGATATGTCTTGCCTTCTGAATTCTGCACAAGTAATAGCGGTGGCTATCGCCACATTGAGACTGTCTGCAGTGGCTCTTCCTTCCGGGAAGTTGGGAATTAACAAGCGATGGTTGACGAGCTTTGTCAATGCAGGAGAGATACCTTTGCCCTCATTTCCCATGATGATAAAACCGCGGTTCTCTAACTTTTGCTGGTAGATGTTCTCGCCATCCAACAGAGTACCATAAATCGGTGTCTCCTGAGAAAGTGACTCCATCAAAGCCAGCAGGTTTCCATATTCCACTTTTACGCGGGCTATACTACCCATGGTAGCTTGTACTACTTTGGGATTATAGACATCTGCTGTGTCCAGACTGCAGTATATATGTTCGATGCCAAACCAGTCTGCGATTCGTATGATTGTTCCCAGATTTCCCGGGTCTTGGACTCCATCTAGTGCAAGATTGAGAATCGATGTATCTACTTCGGAAAAGCCTGTAGTAGATGTAGGGTGTTCCCTGCCGACCTGTTTGAAAACAGCAAGAACCTGTTGGGGGTGCTGTAAGAAACTCACTTTTTTGAGTTCTTCATCAGTTACTTCAATCACTTCTGTTGAGGCTCCAAAGTGTTTTCCTTTCAGCCATTCTTCTGTAGCAACGAGGATTTCTGCAGGCTGGAGTTCCAGGAGGTCTTCCACCACCTTATGTCCTTCGGCTACAAAAACACCTTCTTTATTTCGGTTCTTTTTTAGCTCGAGTGAGTGAATATATTTAATTTTATTCTTGCTAATCATATATGTTATTTTCTATTCTTGTTATGAATCTTGTAATCCCTTTACTATAGGACTTATTTTTGGCAAAGTTACATTAAAAATAGGACATGGCAAAATATTCCTCCTGTTAAAGCCTTAATTTGTTTGAATTTTTATATTTTTTTTTCGTTGGCTCGATTTTTTGTCGTAACTTTGCAGCAATGAAGAGATATAGTTATATTCCGTTTTCAATCCTTTTATTGACTACAGCTTGCTCTACTGGCAAGTATGTACAAGAGGGTGAGTATATATTAGATAAGGTGGCGGTTGTGTCAGATCAGTCTGATTATAATGCTTCCCCTCTATCTCAGTATGTACGTCAGAAAGAGAAGCCCAAGTTGTTTTCGCTTTTCAGAAATCCTTTCAGTCGCAAGCCTGTCATTTATGATACCTTGCAGGCTCGTCTGTCCTGTCAGGATCTGCTGACGGCCATGCAGAATGAAGGATATATGAATGCGGGTGTTTCTCTTTATACTGAGACAAAAGGGAAAAAACTGAAGGCGACCTATCTCCTTCATCCTGGTCAGCCTTTTCTGATAGGAAAGGTAAATTATGACATCCAGGATGAAGGTATCCTGCAGTTGTTGCATCTCGACCAGCCTGATAATCAGCAGATCAAGCCAGGAATGCGTTTTACTGTCGAAACTTTGGATAATGAGCGAAAACGTATTGCCAGTTTATTATCAGATAATGGATACTTCCGTTTCAATAAGGATTTTATTCACTTTGCGGCTGATACAATCATGGGGCGCAAGGATATAGCTCTGACGCTTCAGTTGAGAAAGTACAAGCCAAATAACAATTCTCCAGAAGTTGATCATACTCGTTATCTGATACGTGATGTGCTTTTCCAAAGTAATGATAGTGATCGAATCCATCTTCGCAAACAGGTTCTTCTCAATGCGACAGCTATCAAAGAGGGGCGACCTTATGATGCTTCTGCCTTGCAGCGGACATACAATAATTTCGCCCGTCTCCAAGCAGTAAAATATACGAATATTAAATTTGTGGAAGTGCCAGATACCAATTTGCTGGATTGTCATATTCAGATAAGTACCAATAAGCCTTCTACTATCTCTTTCCAGCCGGAAGGTACTAATACTGCTGGTGACTTGGGTGCTGCAGCATCCATTACCTATACCAATCGTAATCTCTTTCATGGAAGTGAGCAATTGAGTATAGAATTCCGTGGTGCTTATGAGGCAATTACCGGTTTGGAAGGTTATCAGGATCAGAACTATACGGAGTTTTCTGTAGAAACAAAATTGGTTTTCCCTCGTTTCCTTGCTCCATTCCTTTCCAAGAGTTTCAGGCGCAGACAGACGGCAAGTTCTGAATGGGCTGTAAGTTGGGATTTTCAGAATCGACCAGAATTTCATCGTAGAGTATTCTCTTCTGCATGGCGTTATCGCTGGAGTGAACCGAAGCATCATCTCAATTACCGCTTTGATTTGTTGGATCTCAATTATGTGTATATGCCTTGGATCTCTTCTACGTTCAAGCGTGATTATCTGGATAATGCGGAAAACAGGAATGCTATCCTGCGTTATAACTACGAGGATATCTTTATCATGAAGACTGGTTTTACTGTCAGTTATACGGATGGCGTAGATGCAGTCAGGGCTAATTTTGAGTCGGCTGGTAATCTGCTGAATGGTGTCTCTAAAGGATTTCGATTTAAAACCAATTCTCAGGGACAACATACTTTGTTTAATATCGCTTATGCGCAGTATGTGAAGTTTGATTTTGATTATACTCATCTGTTCCAGTTTGATAAGCGTAATGCCTTGGCTCTTCATGCTGGTCTGGGAGTTGCTTATCCTTATGGTAATAGCACGGTGCTGCCTTTTGAGAAGCGATATTTCTCAGGTGGTGCCAATTCCGTAAGAGGTTGGAGCGTAAGAGAATTAGGTCCGGGTAAGTTTAAGGGTACAGATGGCCGTATCGATTTTATCAATCAGACGGGTGATGTCAAACTCGACTTAAATGCTGAGTATCGCTCTTCTTTATTCTGGAAATTGCAGGGTGCGCTCTTCATAGATGCAGGTAATATCTGGACGCTCCGCAATTATGCAGAACAGCCAGGTGGCCAATTCAAGTTTACTGAATTCTATAAGCAGATAGCCGCTTCGTACGGTATGGGTCTGAGATTGAACTTTGATTATTTCATCTTGCGATTTGATGTAGGTATGAAAGCTATCAATCCTGCTTATGAATCAGAAAAGGAACATTGGTCTATCATCCATCCAAAGTTGAGCCGTGATTTCGATTTTCACTTTGCAGTAGGTTTGCCTTTCTAAAAAGGGAAGGGCAAACCTATTTTTGTAAGGTAGGTAATTGCTTGAGTTCTACTTTCCATTTGCCATTATGAATAGTCATAGGTAATGTGAACTTCGACTGTTTGATGAGGCGGGCTTCTTTACCGATTGTATCCATTTGGAGGAAATTGGTTATTTCCAGATTGACGGTAGCTGTTACTTCATCTTCATTGAAGTCTATGTCTCCAATTTCAATTTGAGCATCTTCGTTTTTTGCTTTCAGTAGCTCTATGTCAGCTTGGTGTACGTTGCTTGCAGCGTAGCGTAACCAAACCTTTGATTCGGGCGTGCAAAACCTGGCTGCTTTTTCAAAATGCCAATTATAATAGTAGGTAGCGAAGGAATCAATGTCTGCTTTCAGTTGTTCTTCGCTTCCTTCATGTTGCTGGCAACTCATGAGTGACAAAAAAACGAATAAACTTCCGCATACCATGGTGGAAAGTATGGGATATAAGTGTTTTTTTATGTATGTAATTACATTTCTTGCCATAAAACTGATGTTTAAATCTTATTAATTTGCTAAAAATTGCTACAAAGGTACTAAAAAACTTTGTAATATGAGTTTTTTTTGCTAATTTTGCATGAAAATATAATTTAAAATGCTGAGATTTATTTCCTTCGGCAGTGGAAGTAGTGGTAATTGCTACTATCTTTACACTGAGACGGATTCTATATTGATAGATGTAGGTGTCGGATTGAGAAGCTTAAAAAAGCATTTTCATAATTATGGCATGCAGTTTGAGGATATTCATCATATCCTTATCACTCATGATCATGCAGACCATGTTAAGTCTGTGGGAAGTTTGAGTAATGATTTTCATCTACCGGTATATACAACCCGTAAAGTTCACATGGGGATAGAGAGGAATTATTGTGTTCGCAAGAAGATCGTTCCGCAAAATGTCCATGTCATAGAAAAAGGGATTCCTTTTACTCTGGGAGAGTTTAAGGTTACACCATTTGGAGTTCCTCATGATAGTACCGATAATGTGGGCTATTTTGTGGAACAGGGTGGTGTATGCTTCTGTCTGCTTACTGATGTCGGACATATTACAGAAGAAATGCACGAATTCATAGGTCGTGCTAATTATCTGGTAATAGAAGCAAACCATAGTGTTGAAATGTTGTTGCAGGGTAATTATCCTCAATATTTGAAAGATCGTATTCTGGGTCCTAACGGACATCTGAGTAATGATGCTTGTGGAAAGGCACTTGCTGAATATGCAACTTCTAATCTCCGACATGTTTGGCTCTGTCATCTTAGTGAAGAAAACAATCATCCGGAATTGGCACGAAAGACTGTTGAACAAGTTTTGAGAAGTTATGGCATCGTGGCAGGAAAGGATTTCGGTTTGGAAGTGCTGAAACGTAAAACTCCGAGTGAAATCTATAAGTTATTATAATATGTATGCAGAAGGGGGTGTATTAAGCTGTTAATTTTGCTTGATACACCCCCTTTGTTAGAATTATCTGTTGTTGCATGACCTGCAAACAAGAATCTATTTCTTTTCTTCTTTCTGTTTGTTTAGCTTTTTGATGACAGAGTAAGCATCATAAAGACCTAATTCTCCAGCTTTAGACAAATCTTGGATGGCAGTAGCCTTATTGCCTGTTTTTGAACGTGCTATACCTCTATTATAATATGCTTCTGCAAGTTTGTTGTCTATTTTGATAGCCATTGTATAATCATCAATGGCCTTAGATAATTCCTTGCGGTTAGCATGCAGATTTCCTCTATTATAATAAATGTATGCATTATTGTTCTTGCTCAGACGGATTGCATCACTGAAATCTGCTTCTGCAGAATGGATGTTGATGATAGGCTGTCCTTCTGAAACATTGAATTCGTCCATTTCTGTCTGACAAACGGCTCTTTGCCAATATGCTAATGCGTTGGTGTCGTCCAGCTTGATGTATTCTGTGAAATCACTGATGGCTGCCTCAAAGTCACGCAATACGGCATTGGCAACAGCCCTGTGAATCAGAAGCTCCTTCTTTCTTTCGTCATCTTTTGCTACGCTTAATTCTGCCGATAGTTTATCAATCAGCGAGAATATTTTCATAGAGCCGTTCTCGTCCAGTTGTTCCTTGTTGCAAACGATGTAGAGCTTTGTGTCCTTGTTTTGTTTGTTCTGAATATTGAGTTGCTCTACGTCCCTGTCGAATGCCTGTACACCTGTAATATTTTGTGTACTTGGGAAATAACTGATTCTGTACATTGGGAGATAAGCAGTCTCCACCAATCTGTTTTGAATGCGTCCGCGATACTCACTCTTGTATTCGTGCTCGTATTTTGGTTCGTCTTCTACTACAAGACTGGCAAACTTATTCGGATCAATTTCTGAGCGTTTACGTATTTCTTTCTTGGTCTTGGAGCTCCATCTCGGTTGTATTCCCAGATGTTTGTTCATTTGTGCTTTAAGTATGCGGAATTCGTCAAGCTCCGCCTTATTTGTCATGCCAAGTCGTCTGTAACAGTTGGCACGATAGGAGAGCCCTGTCCAGAAATTAGGAAATTGATTGATTACCGTTGTAAAGTCACGGATGGCTGCACGGAGATTTCCTGTTTTCTCATGCAGGAGCGCACGATTGAAAATCGCCATAAAATTTTGTGGCTCCATCTTGATGACGAAGTCAAAGTCGGAAATAGCTCTGTTGTCGTCTCCCAGTTGTACACGCATCAGACCACGGTTGTAGTGTGCGAGGAAATTATTCGGATCCAGGTCCAGTGCATTATCATAATCGCTCATAGCTCCTCTTAGATTATTGAGGTTGATACGAGCCAAGGCCCTATTGATATAGTTGTTTACATTGTTAGGCTTGAAATGCAAAGACTTGGTGAGAGCCTCATCGGCAATGCTCCATTCTTTTCTTGCGAGAGCCATGTAGGCACGTGTGGTCCATGTATCTCCATCGTATGGATTGAGTTCCAGACTTTTATCCAGCCATTTTTCGGCACTTATGGTATCTTTTTTCTGGAGATACACTTCTGCCTTGAGAGAATAAGCATTGGAAAAGTCATGCCACTGCTTGATGATAGAATCAAGTTGTACCAGAGCAGGATCGTATTTCTTGTCCTGCATCAGACAGAGCGCACGGTTGAACCAATAGTTGCGATTTCTCGGTTCAATCTTGATGGCAGAATTGTAATCATGGATAGCCTCATCATATTTGCTCTGTCTGATACGGCAAATAGCACGTAGGTCATAGATATCATTGATATATGGGTTGAGATGCAATGCTTCTGTAGCATCGCTCTCAGCACCCGTATAGTCATCGAGGCTAAATTTAGCCACGCTGCGATAATACCATGGTTCATAGAGATATGGCTTGGCGCCGATTGCCAAATTAAAGTATTTGATAGACAAAACATAGTCTTCGTAATACAGAGCACTTCTGCCTGCAGTAATGAGGCGATCTACTCGATATTGCGCAGCAACCGGTGCTATAGACAATGCAAGGAAAGCTATAGCCAAGAATCTCTTTTTGTTCATACTGAATGTATAAATAGAACTAAAACCTATTGAAAATGCTTTTTCGCTGATTAGCGACGAATTTTAGTGCGATAAGCACAGCGGAATTTGCCCTTGATGATATTTTTAAGTTTACCGGCAATCATGTTTTTGCGTAGAGGTGAAATGCGATCTACAAACATGATGCCCTCCAGGTGGTCAAATTCATGCTGCATAACTCTTGCCAGATAACCTTCCACCCATTCGTCGTGCTCCTGATACTCTTCATCAAGATATTTCACATGGATACGGGTAGGGCGGGTAACTTTTTCTGAGATGCCAGGGATAGACAGGCAGCCTTCTTCCAAAGACTCTGTCTTGCTTTCCTCGTCGCGCTCGATGATGTGAGCATTGATAAATGCTTTTCTGAAACCTTTGTACTCAGGGAAATCCTCGCTAAGTACATCCAAATCGATAACTACAACACGGATGTCGAGACCAATCTGAGGGGCAGCAAGACCTACTCCGTTGCTTGCGTCAAGAGTTTCATACATGTTGGAAATCAGCTGTTTCAGTTCCGGATAATCCGGAGTAATATCTTCAGCCACTTTTCTTAATACAGGCTGACCATATATATAAATAGGTAAAATCATTTTCTGGATTGCAAAAAATCTTGTAAAATAATGGTGGCGCTAATCTCGTCCACCAGTCCTTTGTTTTCTTTTCTTACTTTCTTCTTAACTCCGCCGTCTATCATTGCTCGATGGGCGAGTACAGAAGTGAATCTTTCATCATAGTACTCAATGGGAATCTCCGGGTGAGCCTTTCGCCATCTGTTGAAGAAATTCTCCACACGCGCCAGATTTTCACTGGGTTGTCCGTTGGGCTGCATCGGCTTGCCGATGACAATACGCTCCACCTGTTCTTTTTGTATATAGCCTTCGATGAAGGCAAATAGTTCAGATGTAGCAACAGTGGCCAACCCACCTGCAATAATCTGCAATGGGTCGGTCACTGCCAGTCCGGTACGTTTCTTACCGTAATCTATGGATAAGATGCGCATTATTTCTTAAAGAGCAACCAAGCGTCTGGGTACTTGCTGGCACGGAGCTCGTTACGGCTCTTTACGGCACCAGCCTTATCTACGAATGTTGAAGCAACCACACGATACATATTGCGCTCACTGTTGAATACGATTTGTGCGTCATAGCCAGAACTCTTCAAGGTGTTGTAGAGACCCTCTGCGTTAGCCTTCAAAGAGAAAGAACCTACTACTACGCTGAAATTCTGGAGACCAGAACCTGCAACGAGTGATACATTCTCCTGACGTACTGATGCATTATCTACTTCTGTATTTGTTGATTCGCTAGGAGTAGTTGTCTCCAATGGAGTAACAACTGGTTCTGTTGTTGCAGGCTGCTGTACTTCCTGAGCCTGGGCTTTCTCGTATGCTTTCTTATACATGCTTTCTTTAGACTTACAACTTGCAAGTGCCAAAACAATGCACAAGCCTAAGCTCAAAACTGATAATTTCTTCATAACTTAATGTTTTTATTGTTTAACTTATTTGATTTCTTAGTTGTTGAGTAGTGATATAATCACCAACAGTTGACAATTCGTGTCGCTTTCGTTCTGCGAAAATACAAATAATATTGCAAATACAACAAGAAACCTCGCATAAAGTTTGTTAAAACGTGGGTAATACAACACCTTTAAATAAAAATTAAGGAAAAAATCATTGTTTATTGAATTTTATTTAGTACATTTGCAACATAAAGAAGTCATCGGACCATCTTTTAAGGTTAGCCCGTTGATCTCTTGATAACATGTTTAACAATAAAAACTTAGTAATTATGAAAGCATTAGGTTACATTGGAGCTTTCCTCGGCGGTGCAATCGCTGGTTCAGCTTTAGGTTTGATTTTTGCTCCTGAGAAGGGTGAGGATACACGTAGCAAGATTGCTGATGCAGTTGACAATTTCTGCAGCAAGCATAACATCAAACTCAGCAAAAAGGATGTTGATGATTTGGTAGATGACATCAAGGACGCTGCTCCTGAGGTATAATTTATCATGTCTTTTTGAGGACGATAATTTATCATGATGTTTTCTAACGATAAAAATGTAGAAACTATTGGGCAACTTGTTGAAGTGCTCAAACACTATATCGGGCTTCAGACGGAATACGTGAAGCTCGATGTAGTGGATAAAGTAGTACGCTTGCTGACTGCCTTAACTGTTACCGTAGTGTTAGTCGGCTTGCTCATGATTGCCCTTATTTATTTGTCTTTTGCCTTGGCTTATGGCTTGGGTGAACTTATTGGAAATGTTTGGGGATTCTGCATCGTTGCGGCTATATACCTATTTATATTAGTGGTATTCATTATATTCCGCCATCAATGGATAGAACGTCCTTTGGTGAAATTCCTTGCAGGTATTCTTATGCAAAAATAATGATAAGATGATGAATCAAGATAATTCTAATCCGACGCAATATAGTTCATTGACAGAAATCCGTTTGCGAAAAGAATTGTTGCAAAAGGATATCGAGGCTGATGATGCAAGAATCAAGGCTTTGTGGAAATCATTATTTTCAAAGCCTGATGCTTTATCCAAGAACGCAAGCCCAAGCAAAAGGATGCAGAGTCTGTTTTCCATCGGTGTTAGTGCATTCGATGGGGCTTTGTTGGCTTGGAAACTCTATAGAAAATTCAAGAAAACATAAAAAAAGGGTCACCGCTGTGACCCATTCCTTGTTAACCTTAAATCTAATACTATGAAAAACACACATACAAAAATAGTTATTATATCCGAAATAGCAATGGATTTTTATGAAAATCCGTTTATTTATAACCTACTTTAACACTTGTATGCTTGTACTTAAATAAAATTAAGGCTAAATACCGATACTATAAGCATCAAGCATTTAGCCTTTATCTTGTTGGATTTATGCCGAAAAATTATATGATAACTTCAGCTAATCTTTGTCTTACGTTTAGATTCTTATTACCTGTTTTACTCCCTTTACTGCACTCAGTTTCTTGATGAGTGTTTCGGTCTTTGTAGCATCATCTATCATGACGGTTACATTACCAGAGAAGAGTCCATCCTTGGATGAGATGTTGATTCCACGCATCACGAGTTTATCTTCTTTAGAAATGATATTGGTAATGTTGCTGACAATACCTATGTCATCATTTCCGATAATTCGCAGAGTAATGGCATATTTGGAAGTACCTTTTCCGCTCCAGCGGGCTCTTACGATGCGGTAACCGAAACGTCTGCGCAATTCGCGGGCATTTGGACAGTCGGTACGGTGAATCTTGATACCTTTGTTGATGGTTACGAAACCAAAAATCGGATCACCATAGATAGGGTGACAACAATGAGCAAGTTCGAAATCTATACCTTTGAGATTTTCGTCTATAGTAAGCACGTCGTCGCTTTGTTTCACCAGTTCCTCTGTTGGATTTTCGTATTCGAAGTTGGCTGCGCTTTCTGCAGGTCTGGTAGCGTTGGACAAGTTGAGCTCGTGGTCACGTTCTGCTACGTATCTGTCGATAACACTATTGACATCCAGTTTTTCTTCTGCTATATCTTTATAGAAATCCGAGTTCTCTTTGTAGCCCATCTTCTTGATGATACGCGCCATCGTACTCTCATCAATATCGATTTTGCGGTTTTTGAATCGTCGCTCGATGAGTTCCTTGGCAAGGAGACCATCCTTCTTCTGGGTTTCCTTGAGGGCGAGTCTGATTTTTGCTTTTGCCTTCGAGGTCTGTACGATATTCAACCATTCTTGTCTTGGCTTTTGATTGCTCTGGGTGAGAATCTCAATCTGGTCGCCGGAATGGAGCTCTTGTCTGAAGCTTACGGCCCTTCCGTTGATTTTACCTCCCACGCAGTTGTTGCCAATACGCGAGTGGATATAGTAGGCGAAATCAAGCACAGTGGCACCTTTCGGGAAGTTGAGCAGATCACCCTTCGGGGTAAATACATACACCTCATCTTCCTTCAGATCTGTGGTGAATTGGTCCATCAATTGCAGATCGTCATTGTTCTCCAGCGCACTTCGGATATTGGCAAGCCATTCGTCAATGCCGCCTTCTCCCTGTCTGATACCTTTATAGCGCCAGTGGGCAGCCAGGCCATGCTCGGCGATATCGTCCATACGTTCTGTTCTGATTTGTACTTCCACCCATTTCTTTTCCGGACCCAGTACGGTGGTGTGCAAACTTTCATATCCATTACTCTTAGGTACGGATAACCAGTCGCGCATACGCTTCGGATTAGGCTGATACATGTCCGTGATGATGGCGAACACTTGCCAGCATTGTTTGTATTCCATTTCACGAGGCACATCAAGGATGATTCTGATGGCAAACAGGTCATATACACCTTCAAATCCGCATCCCTGCTTTTTCATTTTCTGCCAGATGGAATGGATGCTCTTTGTTCGTCCCTTCATGTGATATTTCAGTCCAGCTTCATTCAACTTTTCCTGAATAGGTTTGATAAAACGAGCGATATAAGCATCTCGGGATGCTTTTGTGGCATTCAATTTCTCCTTTATTAAATAATAGGCATCATGCTCCAGATACTTCAGACTGAGATCTTCCAGTTCGCTCTTCAGTTTATAGAGACCCAATTTGTGGGCGAGTGGGGCATAGAGGTAACTGGCTTCCTCGCTGACTTCCTTTTTAGCCTCTTCCTGCTTCGTGTCTCTTATCTGTCGCATCACATTCACGCGGTCTGCTATCATGATGAGGATCACACGCATGTCTTCAGAAAACGAGATGAGCAGATTTCTGAAATTCTCGCTTTCTATGATAGGATTTCGTTTGTACAGATCGTGAATGCGGAGCAGACCGCCGATGATGTGCTCCACGTTGTCACCATATTTGCGTTTGATGTCTGCTAAGGTCTGGTATCCGTCGATGACGCTGGTCTGCATCAGTATGGAAATGACACCATCTCGTTTCAGGCCAATTTCGTTGACAGCTATTTCTGCAGTCTGGAGTGCATGCAAAATAGGATTCAGTCCAAACACGTCACGTCGTATTTGGTGATTTTCGAAAGCATGGTGGATATCCTCACGCAAATTGGTTTCATCTTCCTGCGTGAAAGTCTCTCCGATGGCATTTCTCAATCTTTCGAGGATGAGCAGGGTTTGCTCCTTCTCTTCGGGTGTAAATGTAAAAACTTCGTTCATTTTTATCCCTCCTTGTTAATATTTTGCTGCAAAGGTACAAAAAATCGCGCAAATATTTCGCTTTTTCAAAAAAAGTTACTATATTTGTGGCATAATCGCATAAAATAACATAAATGTGGTATTATGAATCAGCAAGATCTAAATCAAATCAAGGCTCGTGGCATTAGCGAGCAACAAATTGAACATCAGTTGGAGCAGATCAAGAATGGTTTTCCTTTCTTGAAGCTTGAGGCTGCTGCCGCTATCGGCAAGGGCATCATGGCTCCTACAGATGATGAAGTGAAAAATTATGAGCAGGCTTGGAATGAGTACAAGGCTGAGGGGCACAAAATCGTGAAGTTTGTACCTGCATCCGGTGCAGCCAGTCGTATGTTCAAGAACATGTTTGCTTTCTTGAGCGCTCCTTATGATGTACCTACTACAGACTTTGAGAAGCATTTCTTCGAGAACATCAAGAAGTTTGCTTTCCGTGAGGCTCTCTGTGAGAAATGTCGTGAGAATGAAGGCAAGGGCATCAAGAAACTGATGGGTGAAGGTAACTACAAGGCTGTGGTGGCTAACCTTTTGGAAGCAAAGGGACTCAACTACGGTCAGTTACCTAAGGGCTTATTGCTTTTCCATGAGTATTCTGCGGATGAGGTGCGCACTCCTATGGAGGAACACCTGGTAGAGTCTGCTCTCTATGCAAGTAGCAATGGTGAGGCTAACGTACACTTTACAGTTTCTCATGACCATTTGGAACTTTTCAAGCAGAAGGTGGCAGAGAAGGCTGATTTCTATGCAGAGAAGTTTGGTGTGAAGTACAACATCTCTTTCTCAGAGCAGAAACCAAGCACCGATACGATTGCTGCTAATCCTGATAACACGCCTTTCCGCAATGAGGATGGCAGCTTGCTGTTCCGTCCGGGAGGTCATGGCGCTCTGATCCAGAATCTGAATGAAATTGATGCCGACGTTGTCTTTGTGAAGAACATTGATAATGTAGTGCCAGATCGCTTGAAGGCTGACACAGTAACCTATAAACAGGTTATTGCTGGTATTCTGGTTACGCTTCAGAAGAGGGCTTTCAAATACTTGAATTTGCTTGACTCTGGTCTTTATAATCATGAAAAATTGGAGGAGATTATCCGCTTCGTTCAGCGTGATCTCTGTTGCCGCCGTGCAGATATCAAGGAATTGGAGGATGCCGAACTGGTTATTTATTTGCGTAAGAAATTGAACCGCCCTATGCGTGTCTGCGGCGTAGTCAAGAACGTTGGTGAGCCTGGTGGCGGTCCTTTCCTTACTTATAATAATGATGGTACTGTAAGTTTGCAGATTCTTGAGAGTTCTCAGATTGATACAAACAATGAGGAATACATGAAGATGTTTACTCAGGGTACTCACTTCAATCCGGTAGATCTCGTTTGTGCTACAAAGAACTATAAGGGCGAACCATTCAATCTGCCTGATTATGTGGATCCTACTACTGGATTTATTTCAAGCAAGAGTAAGAATGGTAAGGACCTGAAGGCATTAGAGTTACCTGGTCTTTGGAATGGTGCGATGAGCGATTGGAACACCGTCTTTGTAGAAGTTCCTCTGAGCACTTTCAATCCAGTAAAGACCGTCAACGACTTGTTGCGTGATCAGCATCAGGCTGTCATTGGCGGTGTAAAGCACGAAGGAGGTTGCTGCTGCAAGCACTAATTTGATTGCGCCTATTTATCCTGCACTTACTATGATTCGTGCTTATATATAATAAGGTGTAGGAAGAAATAGAATACGGCGTAAGAAGACCTCTATAGGTTAATATTGGAAAAAAGTAAAGAAACATAGCAGAGATTCAAAAGTTTTTTGTACCTTTGCAGACTGAAAGCAGCGCTCCGGTCTGTCGCTGGCATTCCTTGATGGGAATGCGGGAGGAAAGTCCGGGCAGCATAGGGCATCCCACTTCCGAAAATAGAAGCTATTGGTGACAGTAGGTGTCGGCAGAAGAAAATAACCGCTTTTACTATCTTGCTCTTTGAGTGGGGTGGTGAGAGTAAGGGTGAGAAGGTGGTGTAAGAGACCACCAGCTGGCGGGTGATCGTCAGGCTGTGCCATCTGGGAGCTGTAAGCTCATGTAAACCGCAGTTTGAGGGCGGCTCGTCCGAAGTCTTCGGGCTACTGTGGAGGGTAGAGTGCTTGAACCTAAGGGTGACTTTAGGGCTAGATAAATGGCAGACTCTGTTCTTACTTCTAGTAGGATACAGACAGAACTCGGCTTATAGGGGCACTGCTTTCTTTTTTTACAGAAAAAGAATGAAGGCGAAGGTTTCTCGTGATAAGATACCTTTGCTTTTTTCTTTTGTATTTGTTGTGGTGATTTTTTGCAGGATTATTCAATATTTAATATAATAAGAAAATGAACTTAAAAGATCCAGAGAAGGAGTTTTTTGATGACTTCGAACATAAGGTGACTGACAAGATCAAAAAGTATGGCGACCGTCCAAACTTCCCAAAGTTGGAGGATTATGGTATCGAGCGGATGGAGTTGGAGGATTATCTCTTCGACAAGCAAGCCATCATGGATATGGGTGGTACTCCTCGCCATAAGATGACTGTTGGAGGTATTATTACTTTGATTCCAATCATCATCTTATCTGCAATGCCAGATAGTGCCTACGTTTATGGCAAGACCTGGACGTCCGTCTTGGCGATTGTCATTGGTTTGATGCTGACCCTCTGTTTTTATGCGGTTCTGAAAGCAATCATCCAAATGAGATTGAGCAAGCATAAAGATTCCAAGTTTGAGACTTACATAAAGGCAGTGCTCTTCTATCAACCTACAGAATAGTAGGCTGAACCCATTTTTATTGTGGTGTTCAGTATCATATTAGTGGTGCAGATTTCCTGCTAAACAGAGGCATTTGGGTGGTAGGTTTTAATGAAGCGCTTTGTTAGATGCTAATGATGCGCTTCGTTAGGTGCTAATGATGCGCTTTATTAGATGTTAATGATGCGCTTCGTTAGAGGTTAATGAAGCGCTTCGTTAAGTTGCGCTCTTTTTAAAGCAAATTTTTTACGCATAAAAAAAGAAAGTAGGCCGTTTTTGACCTACTTTCTTTGAGTAATATCTTAAAGTTGATATGATTATACGATACCCTGAGCCATCATAGCCTTAGCTACCTTCAAGAAACCTGCTACGTTAGCACCCTTTACATAGTTAACGTAACCGTCAGCCTCTGTACCATACTTCACACAGTTAGCGTGAATATCGTTCATGATGTCGTGGAGCTTAGCGTCAACCTCCTCACGAGACCACTTCAAACGCTCTGAGTTCTGGCTCATCTCAAGACCTGATACAGCAACACCACCTGCGTTGGCAGCTTTACCTGGAGCGTAGAGAATCTTAGCATCCTGGAATACCTTGATAGCCTCTGGAGTAGATGGCATGTTAGCACCCTCGCTGACAGCGATCACACCATTAGCGATGAGAGCCTTAGCAGCTTCCTCGTTGATCTCATTCTGAGTAGCAGATGGGAGAGCGATGTCTGCCTTCTCAAACCAAGGCTTTGCACCCTCTACATACTTCACGCCATATTTCTCAGCATACTCCTTGATACGACCGCGCTCTACGTTCTTGAGTTCCATGATGTAGTCGAGCTTCTCGCGATCGATACCATCTGGATCGTAGATGTAACCGTCAGAGTCAGAACATGTCACTGGCTTAGCACCCAACTCGATCAACTTCTCCATTGTATATTGAGCAACGTTACCAGAACCAGATACCAAAACAGTCTTGCCCTTGATGTCGATGTTCTTTGTAGCGAGCATGTTGCAGAGGAAGTAAACGTTACCGTAACCTGTAGCCTCAGGACGGATACGAGAACCACCGAACTCCTGACCCTTACCAGTCAAGACACCCTGGAACTGGTGAGTCAACTTCTTGTACATACCGAAGAGGTAACCTACCTCACGGCCACCTACACCGATATCGCCAGCAGGAACATCCTCGTCTGGACCCATGTGACGGTAAAGCTCAGTCATGAAAGCCTGGCAGAAACGCATCACCTCGTTGTTGCTCTTACCACGTGGAGAGAAGTCAGAACCACCCTTAGCACCACCCATTGGGAGAGTAGTCAAAGAGTTCTTGAATGTCTGCTCGAAAGCCAAGAACTTCAAGATGCTCAAGTTTACAGACTTGTGATAGCGAATACCTCCCTTGTATGGACCAATCACGTTGTTGTGCTGGATACGGTAACCCATGTTAGTCTGAACGTTACCCTTATCATCTACCCATGATACACGGAATTCGATGACACGGTCTGGAATGCAAAGACGCTCGATGAGGTTTGCTTTCTCAAACTCAGGGTGCTTGTTGTACTCTTCCTCGATGGTACCAAGTACCTGACTAACTGCCTGAATGTATTCAGGCTCATTAGGGAATCTTCTCTGGAGATTCGCAATGACTTCTGATGCTTTCATAATCTTAATCTTTTATTGAGTTTAAAATTTTTATTTTCTTGTTTGCGATTGCAAAGGTAAAGAAAAAGATTGTAATAACAAACAAAAAGAAAGAAAAAATGATGTAAAAGTAGAAAAAAGTCACTTTTTTAACTTTTTGTAAGACGAAAAGGCCTATTTTTGTGTACGTACACCTTATTATATATAGGGAATGCCTAAATTTATATCTGTAGTGTATCGAATAGGATAGTAGGGTACCACTTTTATTTTTGCGTGGGCAGGGAAAAATTTGCGCCTGCCCACGCAGAAAAAAATCCTCGGCGAAAGGAAATTTCCTTCTGCCGAGGATTCTGATGTTTATGATAGGAAGTAAATTGTTACTTCTGTATCGTTATTTTACTTTTTAAAACCATTATTTCTTGATAACCTTCTTGGTCTTTCCGTCAGTGGTCTTCACAATGTAAACATTGCCAGAAGTCATAGAACTTACCTGCTGACCAGCGAGGTTGTAGATGGCGTTGATGCCGTTAGGGAGAGTAACGGTCTGAGGCTTGTTGATGCCGTTTACCAAACCTGGGAAGGTTACTGTACGAGTGACAAATGTTTTTAAGTCATTTGAAGTAACCGTAATTGTTACATATGTTGCTTCATCATCAGCTGTTATCTTCTTGGTTACGTAAGCACCTGCGCCTTCCGCTACAATGGTAAAATCTTCAGGTTTAACTTTCTTGTCATATTTCTCTATGTTTATGTTTCCAGATTCATCAAAATCAGTCAATTCTTCATTGTTGAAAGAAACTGATTTAAAACCAGCATTATATACAAGTTCTACATCATCTACATAGAGAATGTCTGGATCCTTAGTGTTTTTGCTACCACCTCCAGGTTCTGCGCATGTAGAGATTGTAACAAGAGCAGCCTTAGGGGTTTCCTTATCCTTTGCGTATGTAAATGGAATGGAAATTTCTTGCCAAGCATCTTTTGTATCTGCTATTGTTTTATTCTCTGCACGTGCGATGATATTATCTTTGTAATCATCAACTTCTGGGTCTTGTACGTATTTCCCGTTTGTGAGAATAGCTTTGGCTGATGCTGTAACATAATTACTGTAAGTTTCAACTTTTCCCGACCATTTTTTAGCACTTCTTTCCCCCACATGATACTTTACGCTCATCTTAATAAAGTCTGGCTTATTAGTCAGCACTGCGTAGAATGGATTATTATCAACATCAAGGTCTGTCTTACTAAAATCAAGGAATGAGCAATTTTTTTTGTTTGAAGCAGACATGGCTTCTGCTTGAATGTGCCCCGTTGTAATGGTTCCGTTGGCAGAGACAGAAAGAATGCTTGAGGATTTTATCATGACGGACTTAGTGCCTTCGCTGCTCTCTGGTTTGTCTTCTGATTCCCACGTACGCTGTCCTGCTGCTGTTCCTGCTAACGAGCCTGCAAGGTTACCTTTATAGAAGGAATGCCATCCGATTGGTTCTTTGCTCTTTTCTGAAAATTCTTCGAATCCAGAGTTTGGTAATTGACCCATCTGGTTGGCATCGTTACCTAATTTCACACCCACAATCATGCCTCCTGCAAGTGGAATATTCAAAATTGCATTGAAATTTCCACCTTTGAGTTGACCTTTGAGAAGAATAGGAAGGTCGCCTAAACCAGGACCCATCCAATCTTCAACAGAAGCATCGTCACCCTGAGTGATTTGAATGGTTTGTTGGGTTTCCAAAGCGGTTACGTTTCCGCATTCTGTTGCTTCTACGTTCTCAATATGAATATTTCCAACTCCCATGCCACCCATAGCAAAGTTTTTGAGGTCCATGGTGTATTTGCCATTGTCCTGCTTGGTGACAGATACTGTAACGTCTCCTGCGGGTATATCATCAGAACCACTGATGCTTACAGCCAGAGGACAAGTGTAATTTTCGGCAGATGCAGACATCAGTGCAAGTGCCAATGCTACTGAAGTAAATAATTTCTTCATATTTTCTTTGTTTAAATTAAGTTTTTATTTCAATTGATAAATCAAACCGATAGTTCCGTAGATAGGGTATAATGATTGATCTAATACTGTAAAGTTTTTCTTGAAGATTTCAGAAAGACCCCATGTCAGACCAGCATAACCTCCCCATCGTTTTGAAAAGTACCAATCAGCACCTACGTCTATACCGAATTGCCAGTTGCGCATATCTCCAGAAAAATCGTATTCCCCACGTTCGCCATCTGTGTTACCAAGTTCAACTTTCATTCCCGTTGGATCACCTTGACGCAAATAGCCATCATAAGCATATCCGTCAAATTTATGTGAGGTGACATAAGAGAAATATGGACCTAACTTGATTCTTACCTTTTCAGATATATCATAGGTTGCTTGTACTGGTATTGTTGCCAAACTCTGATCTACTTTAGTGACTACACTTCCAGTGAACATACCTTCCAATTCTCTGTCGCCACATTTCATTTTCATGTGGTAATTCTTAACGCCAGCATCTGTTTTCATGCCTTTATTTTCAAAGTGAAGGCCAAACATAATTCCCCAACTGTCATTGAAAGGGTGGAAAGCGTCGAAACCTAATATAAAATTAGGACGAACAGAATAGCTATGAAGGGTGCGAATAGTAGCAGGCATTCCTATAGGAGCTGTTCCTCCCAAATTGTAGCCACCTCTTACGTAGTAACTGTAGTTTCTTAGGAGACTGTTACTTTTTACCTCTCCGTATTGATTCGTCCAACCAAAAGTTGGCGTATTTGCTGCTGTTATGAGCAGAATTGATAATATCGAAATTTTATTCATTTTATTCATCACTCTTTTCACATGTTATACGGAATTTATCAACATATAAGGTGCTGCCTATGGCTCCCATGAATGATGCTCCATCCACACTGGATGAACATACAATAGCTAAACTATAGCCCATGTTCTTGAGTTTCTCCATGTCGATTTCCTTTCTTTTTTCAAACTCTAAGTCAAAATGAGTCCATTCTGGTGTGTTATCAATGTCTGGCACCTTTGCAATGGCTACTATTTGCTCACTTGTTTGTACGTTGCTTCCATCAAGAAAGATAGCTTCTCCTTCCGCATTATGATTGTCGTAAAGTACAGCATAGATGGTACCATAATCCAATTTGCCCTCTACAACTTTCTTCTTTTTGTCGGTAAATTTATTACCTCTTTGGTATTTGTAATAGCCGCTGAATCTGATTGGCAAGAAACTGACAGGAATACCAAATTGAGTAGTTTTCATTGCATCCTTCATGGCTTGAGATGCGTCGAACTTACCTAAGAATAAGTTGCCTGCTGCAATAGGCATTTTGTACATCATTCCGAATGCACCAGTGTCGCTTGTCGTTAGTTTAACGCAAGCAGTACCATCCAGTGTGCCTTCTGAACCTGCAGGAATAGGAACTGTAGGGTAGGTGTTTGGTTTGGCTGTGTTTCCTACGCTTAAGTTGTATCCAGGATTACCTGTTGCCCAATTGTTGGCTCTTGTTCCGTCATCGTTTTTGTCGCTCCATACATAATATTTATTCACAGGTTTAACCTCATTGAGGAAATACTCCTCAAAGTCATATTTCATTTCTTCGTAAAAAACAGGTGGAAATGAAAATGATACGGAATAAGAACGATTCCATTCTCCATCCTGCGAAGTAACCTTATATATAATAGGACCATTAGTAAAATCATGTACAGAACCATTTTCGGGTGTAATCTTTGCACCTTCAGTTAGTCTGAATAATGGTGCCATATTACTTATGTCTGTATGTCTTTTTACGTTGAAAGTTATGTCTTGTTCGTTGGAGAGAACTTTTACGATAGTGTCTGTGTAATTAGCGAACATTTCCAGCGGATTATCCACATGAATATATGCCTGCTCAATATCGCACTCTGCGTTAAGAGGCTCATCCTTGAAACAAGAGGTGAGGGTAGCGCTGCCAATCATAGCAGCGGCCATCAATTTAAAATATTTCATAAATTATTAATATAATCTTTTTTACCGGGTGCAAAGTTACGACGAAAACTTGTAACTTCCAAATGTTTTTCCCTTAAAATGCATATTTGTTCTCTTTTTGGCATAAAAAAAGAAAAGGTTTCCTGGCTGGCAGTTTTGCTGATTGCTTTTGGCGGCTTTGTGGGAACTCTTTTGGGGACAGCCTTGCTGCCTGTTTTGGGATCTATTATCGGCGGTATGGCAGGTGCCGGCATAACAGCCTTTTTTTATGAGCTGGCGCGTACCGGCATTCGTGAGGATGCGGTGCATTTAGCAATGATAGCAGCTAAAACGCGTTTTTTTGCACTTTTAGGAAAAGTAGCTGCTGCTATCACTTTGGCAGCGCTGCTGTTAAAACAGGTTTATTTTTAAATTTTAATATTTATAATGAGGTGAGAACATGGAATTTACTTTTGCACACAATAATTTCAACGTACTTAATCTTGATAAAAGTTTAAAATTTTATGAGCAGGCTTTGGGGTTAAAGGAAGCTCGCCGCAAGGTTGCCGAAGACGGCAGCTTTATTTTGGTATATTTAACTGACGGCAAAACACCTCATCAGTTGGAGTTGACCTGGCTGCGTGACCGCAAGGAGCCGTATAATTTGGGTGAAAATGAATTTCATCTAGCGTTTGTGGCAGAAGATTATGCGGCAGCCTACGCAAAACACAAGGAAATGGGCTGTATTTGCTACGAAAATCCCGCGATGGGCATTTATTTTATTAATGACCCGGATAATTATTGGCTGGAAATTTTGCCGAAAAAATAAATTAAGAAACGAGTTGAAAGATAAATGGAAAACATGCAGAATTTTACTGTTTTAGCTACGGGGAAAATGCGTCAATGCGCTTACGATAAATTATCTGCTGCAGTAAATTTGCTTGGCTGGCAGCAGGGAGGAAAGATGCCCAAGGAAGAATTTGAGGCGAAGCTGGCGCAGGCGGACGCGCTTTTTTCTACGGGCAATATGCGTATTGACGAGGAGCTTTTGCGCAAGGCACCTAAATTAAAAGTTATCGCTCAAGCTTCCGTTGGCTACGATAATATTGATGTGGCAGCCTGCACCGCTCATGGCGTAGCAGTGGGCAATACTTCCGGCGTTTTGGTGGACGCTGTGGCAGATTTGGCTTACGGCTTGATAATCGACAGCGTCCGCCATATTGTCAAAGCGCACGAACATGTGCAGCAAGGACTTTGGGGACAGCGCAAATCCTTTGGTTTGGCCTCCGATTTGGCAGGAAAAGTTTTGGGAATTATCGGCATGGGCGATATTGGCAGCGCTATTGCCAAGCGCGCCCAAGCCAGTAAAATGCAGGTAGTGTATCATAACCGCCGGCAGCGTAACGACGACGCAAAATTGCATGTAAAATATCTTAGTCAAGAGGAGCTTTTGGCGCAGGCCGACGTAGTTTTACTGGCAGTAACGCTGAACCCGTCTACTAAGCATTTAATCAATGCCGAAACCTTGAGCAAAATGAAAAAGGGCGCGCGTTTGGTGAATATCAGCCGCGGCGGCGTAGTAGATACGGACGCTTTATACGAGGCTTTGGCAGGCGGGCATTTAAGCTATGCTGCGATGGATGTTACCGATCCTGAACCGCTGCCGGGAGAGCATAAGCTGCTTACGCTGCCTAATGTTACCGTAACGCCTCATATGGCCAGCGCAACTGTGGAAACTCGTGACGCCATGGCAATGCTTACGGTGGAAAATATTTTAGCAGGATTGGCAGGCAAGCCTTTGCCTGCACAGGTAAAATAATGAAGCAAAAAATTTGTCTGCACGGCGTAGATATTAAGCATCAGGCGCAGCTTTTAGGGTTGATGAAAAAACTGTTGCCGCTGTGCACAGTAAAATATAAGGTAAAAGAAAAATATTTCGGCGATAACGATATGTATAAATGCCGCATGGCGCGCTTTACGCCTAAGGTAAAAGACGCAGGCTACAGCGTTGTTTGCGCTTGGGGCGTTCTCTTAGTGAGCGATAAGCCTGTACAGGTGGCGGATATTATTTTGGAATTTGACGGACGCAGCGGTGAAGCGGTAACGGCAATGCAGCGTATTTTGTCTAAATTGCTATTGGGCAAGCAGCGTTTTGTGCTGGACGAGCCGGATTTATCCCGGCGTATAGATTTGCAGCGCGGCTGTTACTGCCTAGATAAGCTGGAAGCTTATGACGAAAAAAATGTGGCGACTGCTCTTGTCTGCCATATTCCCTGGCAGCTTTATGGTATCAATAAGCTGTGGGAGCAGGTGCTGGCTACCGGCGGCAGCCAAAGACCTTTGTGGCGGCAGCTGCGAGTGAAGCTACGGCGTTTACGTTCGTTTTTAGCTTTAGTAAAGCCCTTGCTTCCGCAAGCGCAAGCCCTAATTTGGCAGCAAAAAATTAAAGCTAAAGCAGCGGCCATGGCCGGAGTACGCGAGTTTGACGTAATGCTTTTGACTTGCTCGCGTTTGCGCACGCGTCAGAGCAGCGGTACAGAGATGGCAGCCACGCAGCAGAAAAATTTTTTATCCGGCAGTGAAAATGTGCAGGCCGTGCCTAATTTGCAGCGTTTGCTGGAGCAGCTGCGCAAGCAGGAGCTGGAAAAAACCTTGCAAGGCGTCAAGCTTAATTTGCTGACCTTGGAGCTGGCGCAGCTGTTACTTTTTTTGCAGATCCAGGCAGTTCAAAATAGAGAGCAGCACTTAAGCCTAACGGAATTTTTCCGCAAGCGTTTAGGCGGCTGGGCGGAGAAAATTCAATTGTTGCCGCAAAAATATCCTGATGTCGGCGATAGGGAGCAACTGCATAAAATTCGCATTAAGCTGAAACGTTTTCGCTACGCTTTGCAAAGTGTGCCGGAGCTTAGTGCTTCGCCAAGGCTTTTGCGCAGCCTAAAATATTTGCAGGATATGCTGGGACTTTTGCATGACGATTACGTTGATGAACGCTACATGGAAAGTTTAGCGGCTAGTCATCAGGCAATACCGGAGCTGCGTTATGAAATCGCGCTGCTGCGGGGCTGGGAGCAGGCCAAGGCTGATGCGGCTTTAGAGCAGCTTTCCCCCCAATGGGAGGAGTTTAGCAGGCTGTTGGAGGAGTGGCAGCAGTAGTGGCTGCTTCGCCTTCGGCTTCGCCTTCGGCTTCGCCTTCGGCTTCGCCCACTGCTTCCAGCTCAAAAAGTTGAGTATCTCCTTCACAAGCATCAATACTTTCCAAAGTTTCAAAAATATCTCCCTCCTCTGTTTCTGTAATTGGTTCCAAGT
>ERZ773209.145-NODE-145-length-53261-cov-75.664173_pt1 | contig 53261 bp, 33 predicted proteins | sample MGYA00511109_ERZ773209 | MGnify/ENA primary metagenome ERZ773209 (study PRJEB29015, sample SAMEA2737786) | human gut metagenome | biome: human gut; feature: human-associated habitat; material: faeces | place: China | collected 2012 ...
TAATCAGCTGTTACTGCTTTTTTATTATGCAAGGTATAAACGCGGAGCCGCTTACGGCAGCAGAGGACAAATCCACTAAAAAGAGAGGATTTTGACACTTGAAACAGTGCAAAATCCCCTCTTTTTTATTTTTTATAGTTGGGAAAATATTTTTTCCCAGTTGGATAAATCAAATGGAGTCTCTTTAAAAATTAATTTTTCCCATGCATTTTGTCCCATTTCAAGTAGATTCCTGCAAGAATTGTGCCCGAAATGCTGTGCCAGGCGCAACTAATGGCACAAGGAAGGACGGCAAGTGGCTGGGCGGCAAAGAAGTTTCCGGCCAGGACGGTGGCAAGACCGGCGTTCTGCATTCCCACCTCGATGCTGATGGTGCGCTTCTTGGCTGTGTTGAAGCCAGCCAGCTTACCGGCCAGCCAGCCGAGGCAATAGCCCAGGGTGTTGTGGCAGAAGACGACGGCAAAGGTCCAGAGGAAGAGCATCATGCCGCGTGCCACGAGGTCGTCGTGAACGGTAGAGATAACGCCGCCCACGATGATTGCCAGGCAGGTGACGCTGATGCCGGGCATCAGGCTCTGAATGGTGGGGAAACACTCCCTCTTGCCGTAAATGTAGTTGAGTGTGCAGCCGATGGCTACAGGGATGATGGTGACGAGCAGAATGCCCTGGAACATGCCGATGGCGTCGATATGGATGATTTCGCCGGCTGTAATCTTCATCAGCAGCGGCGTCATGACAGGAGCGAGGATGGTGGAGGCACAGGTCATTCCCACCGAGAAAGCCACGTCGCCATGACAGAGATAGCTCATGATGTTGCTCGACACGCCGCCAGGACAACAGCCCACGAGCAGAATGCCGAGGGCAAGGGCAGGGTCGAGGTGCCATACGTGGACAAGGAGGTAGGCCACGCCCGGCATGATGATGAACTGGGCGCAGGCACCGATGAAGACATCAAGGGGGCGTTGCGCCAAAATCTTGAAATCGTTGGTGGTGAGAGTCAGTCCCATGGTGAGCATGATGATGCCGAGAATGACGGTCTGGGTGATTCCGCGTACCCAGTCGAAGGTATGTGGGAAGAAGAATGTGAATACAGCTACTCCTATCACGAAGATGGAGGTGTAATTGGCCAGCAAACGGCTGAGCGCCTGAAATAAATGTAACATAACCTATATATTTTTAGAATGTTTGTCGCCCTCTTATATACGTTCTGTTCGGAATGTGGGTGCAAAAGTAGTGATTATATTTGTTGTGAGCAAAGGTTTTTGTCGATTTTTTCGTGAATTCCTTTTTATTTCTGATACAATTGTGTAACTTTGCACAAAATATAAGATATTACGGAATGAACGAAGATTTTGACATAAGAAATGAGTCGGTTTCGCCTGCCGAAAAGGAATTCGAGAAGGCGCTGCGACCCTTGAAGTTCTCTGACTTCAGCGGACAGAAGGGCGTGGTGGACAACCTGCAGGTGTTTGTCGAGGCAGCCAAGTATCGCGGCGAACCGCTCGATCATACACTGCTGCACGGTCCACCAGGACTGGGCAAGACGACGCTGAGCAACATCATCGCCAACGAGCTGGGCGTGGGACTGAAGATTACATCGGGCCCTGTGCTCGACAAGCCGGGCGATCTGGCAGGCATTCTTACCTCGCTGGAACCCAACGACGTGCTCTTCATCGACGAGATTCACCGTCTGTCGCCCGTAGTGGAAGAATATCTCTACTCGGCCATGGAGGATTATCGCATCGACATCATGATCGACAAGGGTCCGTCGGCCCGCAGCATTCAGATCGACCTCAATCCCTTTACCCTTGTAGGAGCCACTACCCGCAGCGGTTCGCTCACAGCGCCTCTGCGTGCCCGTTTCGGCATCAACCTACACTTGGAGTACTACAATCCGCCAACGTTGCAAAAGATCGTGAAGCGCAGCGCCATGCTCCTGAAAGTGCCTATCGAGGAAGAGGCTGCGGCTGAGATTTCGCGCCGCTCACGCGGTACGCCCCGTATCGCCAACTCGCTGTTGCGCCGTGTGCGCGACTTCGCCCAGGTGAAAGGCAACGGCACCATTACCTACGACATTGCTGAGTTCTCGCTCCGTGCGCTCAACATCGACCAGTATGGTCTGGACGAGATAGACAACAAGATTCTCACCACCATCATCGACAAGTTTCATGGCGGACCGGTGGGCGTGGGAACGATTGCCACAGCCATCGGCGAGGATGCCGGAACCATCGAGGAGGTGTACGAGCCTTACCTCATCATGGAGGGATTCATCAAGCGAACCTCGCGCGGACGCATGGCCACTAAGCTTGCCTACGACCATCTGGGACGCAATCCCTATGGCAGCAACATCATGCAGGGAGACTTGTTTGAGTGAAGAATTTGATAGAAGAACTTTAACTACATGAAGATAGGAATATTTACGGGAACTTTCGACCCATTTACAATCGGGCATCAAAATATAGCAGAACGTGCGCTCCCCATGTTTGATAAATTGGTGATAGCTGTAGCGATGAGTAAGCTCAAACATGCCACGGAAGAGATTTCTCAGCGTGTGGAGAGAATCAAGAAGGTGTTTCCTCAGGAGTGTACAGAGCTGATAGATGTGCAAGATGCTTCGAAGGGTTATCGCATGGAGGTAGTAGCCTACGACGACCTTACCATCGACCTTGCGCATCGTCTTGGAGCCAAGTTTCTGGTGAGAGGCGTGAGGAGCGCAAAAGACTTTGAGTACGAGCGTGAGCAGGCCGACATCAACAGGCAGTTGGGTGGTGTGGAGACCATTCTCCTTTTCTCCGATCCCCGCTACAGCAGCATCAGTTCTACGCTCGTCAGGGAGTTGAGATTCTTCGGAAGAGAAGTGGATGAATTTCTGCCTAAGAAGTGAAGAGTGAAGAACGAAGAGTGAAGAATTCAAGAGCTTAAAAAGACAATAAAAAAATATATAATATAAATGGAGAATAGGAACGAAAAGGTGTTGTCTTAACTCCTTTAACTCCTTAACTCCTTAACTCCATAAGAAGTATGATAACATATAGTGTAGAAGGCGTGAAAATGCCTAAAATCAAGAAGCGCGAAACCAGTGCATGGATTCGCAAAGTGGCTGCTTCGCACGGACGCAAAGTGGGCGAGGTGGGCTACATGTTTGTAGACGACGAGAAGATTCTCGAGGTCAACAACGAGTATTTGGGCCATGATTATTACACCGATGTCATCACCTTCGATTACGATGAGGGCGATGTCATCAACGGCGATATTGTCATCTCGCTCGATACTGTGCGCACCAATGCCGAGCAGTTCGGCAAGACCTACGACGACGAGTTGCATCGTGTCATCATTCACGGCATTCTGCACCTGTGCGGCATCAACGACAAGGGTCCGGGCGAGCGCGAGATCATGGAGGAGAACGAGAACAAGGCTCTCGCCATGCTCGAAGGTGCTTCGATATTGAAACAGTAAAATAAACAGCAACCTATTTGTGTTGTGATAGGTTGGCATTTGGCTAAATTACAGGAGATTAAAATTATGGCAACAGCAATTAAAGCTATACCAACGTTACATGGCAAAGAAGCTAAAGAGTTTTTGCGTCATGCAGAAGAGGCCGAGCGCAATTTTAAGGGTTTCAATAATATAGAAGAACATCCTTATTGCGTAATGGCGCGTAGTATTTTAGAAAAGGCTGGAATGAAGTAAGAAAGGGGTATTATGTTTCTGAATTCACAATGCTTTTTCGGTGAATTGACAGATGATCTATTATCTATCTGTCAACCCTTTTCGTGTGGCAATGAAGATTTAGATGATTTCTTCAGGAATGATGCCACACGATATGCTTATTATTTGATGGGAAAATCTTATTGCTTTCGCAAAACAGATGACCCTACCAAGATAGTTTGTACTTTTACTGTTTCTAATGATAGTATTCGTATTTACGATCTACCAAGAAGCCGTAAAGATTATATGAAAAGTCTTACTCATCATGAGAAACCTCTTCGCCGTTATCCGGGTGTTTTGATTGGTCGATTGGGAGTGAATAAAGATTTTTGTGGAAAAGGAATCGGAAGCGAGGTTATAGACTTTATTAAGGGTTGGTTCATGTCACATGACAATAAATCTGGTTGTCGCTTTGTTATCGTAGATGCTATCAACGCTCCAGAGGTTATCTCTTTTTATCAGAAGAATGGGTTCCAACCTTTGTTTTCTTCTGAAGAACAAGAATTCCTTTATACAGGAGGAAAGAAAGGACAACCTATTAAAATGGCTACAAGGCTTATGTACTTTGATCTGTTGTGGATGAGACAATAAATAATTTAGTAATTTTGAATGCTTAAACAAATGAAACAGATAAGAAATATAATCATGGCATGGCTGTTGTGTGTTGTACCTATGGCAAGCTTTGCTCAGTTAAAGAAAACTGCAACTATAGAAAAGCTCAAGAGCTTTACTAATGGTTCGGTTACGTTGACTAAAACTATGACTGAAAAAGGGGATACTTACTCAGTTATTTTACGCAATAATTCGAAGTTTCATGACCCTGTTATCTTTTTATTGGGTGATAAAGAGACTACGATAAAAAATCTTCAAGATTTCTCTGAAACACTGAAAAATGCTAAAAAAGGTGAGCATTTTGATTTTGAAGTAATGGGACAGACTTATAGTTTGGCCTATAGTACGACTTTAGGACAGAAATGCTTTAAGGTATGGGAACCAAACGGTATTAGCTCTGATTTTGGTAGACTATATAAAGCAACAATAGATGATATGATAAAATATTTTATGGAACAATAATGGGAAAAGAGTGTAGAGTTTGGGTGGTTTTTGCTAATGAACGTAAATGTAATCACACAAGATGTTTGTTGACAAAAGGTTTTGTTAGTTGGGTGGATTCTTATGGATTTGAAGTTGGAGATGTCGTTTATTTGTTTATGTCAAATAGCCGAAATATACGTTTTAAAACAATAGTAGAGGCTTGTGGTATTCCTAGAGAAGATTCTGAATTTTGGGTAGAGAAAGCTCCAAGGGATTTAACTTCTCGTTTGAAACTTATAGGTGAAAGTAATAATAACCTTTTGAAGGAGGAAAACCTAAAAAGACATGGTTTTAATGGAGGTAGATCTTTACAAAGACCTATATACAAGAATAAACAATTGATAGCTTATATACAAAATTATTTTAAATAGTATGAGGAGATTCCAATCAACATCGTTGGAGTCTCCCTTTACTTAGATACTTGTATTATTCTATCGCCTTGATTCTCTCTCGGCATTCTTTCAAAATCTCTTTCAGTTCCTTCAAGGTAGTGGCTCTCAGCATGGCGATTCTCGTCTGGCGGAAATCGGGAATGCCCTTGAAGACAGGGGAGGCGGCAAGGTGGCGACGGGTGTGCAGCATTCTCTGTACTGCTATGTGCTCTCCAGCCAATCCTGACACTTAAAAATCACCCCATTATTTACCCCTTTTCGACTAATCTACCTTTCATTATCTTCCACTTAAATCGAAAGGCTGTTTTTGCGTAAACAGCTTGTTTATAGAAGGTTGCAGTTTTGCATTATGTACACGAATCCACTATTTTACTAAGTGAAATAGCTTTTATTTGATTTTTTGGCTATCTTTGCAGAAGATTAGCTGCATCTCAGCAGAATATTCAAGCAAGTTTGATATTCTGCATTCGATTTGCATAATCTTTGCAGAAGAAAAGATTAGCTGCACTCGGCAAAAAATAATAACAATATAACTTATGAAACATTTAGCATTATCCTGCGTGTTGTCGCTGACAACCGTTTTCTCAGTTCAGGCGCAGCAGATGCCCGTCTATTTGGACGACACCAAGCCCGTAGAGCAACGCATCGAGGACGCCCTCTCCCGCATGACCTTGCAGGAGAAAATAAGAGTTATTCACGCCCAGAGCAAGTTTTCATCGGCTGGAGTTCCACGATTGGGATTTCCTGACTTCTGGACTGACGATGGTCCACACGGAGTTCGTCCAGACGTGCTATGGGACGAGTGGGAGCAGGCAGGACAGACCAACGACTCGTGTGTGGCTTTCCCTGCCCTTACCTGTCTTGCAGCCTCCTGGAATCCACAGATGAGTCGTATCTATGGCGAAGCCTTGGGCGAAGAAGCACTTTATCGTGGCAAGGATATGATATTAGGACCAGGAGTCAACATCTATCGTACACCTCTCAATGGTCGCAACTTCGAGTATATGGGCGAAGACCCCTTCCTCGCCTCCATCATGGTAGTTCCCTATGTACAGGGACTGCAGTCGAAGGGCGTATCATCGTGCGTGAAGCACTATTGTCTGAACAACGATGAGGAATATCGCCACCAGGTCAATGTCAAGGTGAGCGACCGTGCTCTTCACGAAATCTATTTGCCAGCCTTCAAGGCTGCAGTAGAGCAGGGTAAGGCCTGGGCCATTATGGGTGCATACAATCTCTATCGCAATGAGCATAATTGTCATAATCAATACACTCTCAATAAGATTCTGAAGACAGATTGGAAGTTTGATGGTGTGGTAGTAAGCGACTGGGGTGGCGCTCACGACACCGATCAAGCCGTGAAGAATGGTCTTGATATGGAGTTTGGCTCTTGGACGAATGGACTCACTATGGGAGCCAGCAACGCTTATGATAACTATTATCTTGCCATGCCTTATCTGAAAGCCATTCAGGAAGGCAAATACACCACACGTGAGCTCGACGAGAAGGTGCGCCGCGTGCTTCGTCTCTATTATCGCACTACGATGAATCAGCATCGTCCTCATGGCTTCCTTTGCTCTGAAGATCATTATCTCACAGCTAAACAGATAGCCGAGGAGGGCATCGTCTTGTTGCAGAACAAGAATCGCATACTTCCACTCAACACACAGAAAGTGCGCCGCGTGCTGGTAGTGGGCGAGAATGCCATCAAGATGATGACCGTAGGTGGAGGTAGTTCTTCGTTGAAAGTGCAGAAGGAAATCTCGCCACTTCAGGGCTTAAAGGAGCGTCTGGGCAAGGATGGTATAGAAGTAGAGTATGTGCGCGGTTATGTGGGTGATGTCACAGGCGCTTACAATGGAGTTACCACAGGACAGAACTTGGAGGATAAGCGCAGCGAAGCAGAGCTCATTGCAGAGGCTGTAGCAAAGGCTAAAACTGTCGACTATGTTGTGATGTTTGGTGGTCTTAACAAGAGCGATTATCAAGATTGCGAGGGCCACGACCGACAGCAGTATGAGTTGCCTTATGCACAAAATAAGTTGGTTACGGCCTTGGCAGCAGCCAATAAGAACTTCGTGTATGTCAATATCTCTGGTAATGCAGTGGCTATGCCTTGGAAAGATAAGGTGCCAGCCATCGTACAGGGATGGTATCTTGGTTCAGAGGCAGGTGATGCTTTGGCTTCTGTCCTCACAGGCGATGTTAATCCCAGTGGCAAGTTGCCTTTTACCTGGGTACGTTCCTTGCAAGATGTAGGCGCTCATGCGCTCAATACCTATCCTGGAACATGGCGCCTGGAAGGTGGTGCTCAGACCAAAGGTAATATCATTGACGAGGAATATAAGGAAGGTATTTATGTCGGTTATCGTTGGGCAGACAAGAAGAAACAGCGCCCAGTGTTTGCTTTCGGACATGGTTTGAGCTATACTCAGTTTGCTATCACCAATCTCAAAGCCGATAAGGCAACGATGACAGCGAACGATTCCATATCCTTCACGGTTCAGGTTAAGAATATAGGACAGCGTGCTGGTTCCGAAATTGTGCAGCTTTATGTACATGACGTGAAGGCCTCTGTCGATCGTCCACTCAAGGAGTTAAAGGGCTTCCAAAAGGTGAGTCTTCTTCCTGGCGAAAGCAAGGACGTAACTATCACCCTTGGCAAGGATGCTCTCAGCTTCTACGATGAGACTTCTGCAGCATGGAAGGCTGAGGCAGGACAGTTTGAAGCATGGGTAGGTAATGCTTCCGACAATTTGAAGCTTAAGAAAACCTTTGAGCTGAAGTAAATGTCTTAGTTTCTCCTAAGAATAATCCATGTAAATTATCAGAATTATATCTTAAACCCTAAATTATCAGCATGAAAAAAGAATTATTGTTATCATCATTCATTCTTTTGGGGGCAGCTTTTCCTTTAATGGGGATAGCTGCCTCTCCATCAGCATCATGGAAGACGGTGCAAGTAAAACAGAAAGCTAAGCGTCAGTCTAAGAAAGCTGTTGACAGCAAGAAGATTCTTCCCATGAAGGAATATATCGACCAATTGATGGCCAAGATGACGCTTCAAGAGAAGATAGGTCAGCTCAACCTCATGGTGGCAGGCGATATTACTACAGGAAATGCTATGGACACTCAGGTGGCAGGCGATATTACGGCTGGAAGAATGGGAGGCGTGTTCAACATCAAGGGCTTCGACAAGATCAAAGCCCTGCAGGACGTGGCCATCCGCAAGAGCCGACTCGGTATTCCGCTCCTCGTGGGCATGGACGTCATACACGGCTACGAAACCATCTTCCCCATACCGCTCGCCCTCTCCTGCTCGTGGAACGAGGAAGCTCTGAGACAGGTGGGCGCAGTGTCGGCACGCGAGGCAAGTGCTGATGGCATCAACTGGACTTTCTCGCCAATGGTCGACGTGGCTCTCGATGCCCGCTGGGGACGCATCAGCGAAGGCTTCGGCGAGGACCCATACCTCAGTGGTGTCTTGGGAGCAGCCATGACTCGCGGCTATCAGCAGGCTGACATGAGCCGTGTGACCATCGTCCCCAAAGACCACATCATGGCTTGCCTCAAGCATTTCGCACTCTATGGAGCTGTCGAGGCAGGCAAAGAGTACAATACCACCGACATGAGCAGAGTGCGCATGTACAACCAGTTTCTGCCTCCCTATAAGGCTGTGGTCGACGCTGGTGTGGGAAGCGTCATGTCTTCGTTCAATCTTATCGACTATGTGCCAGCCACCGCCAGTCACTGGATGATGACCGATGTGCTGCGCAAGCAGTGGAACTTCCAGGGATTCGTAGTCACCGACTATGGTTCTATCGGAGAGATACTACAGCATGGTACCGCCAGCGACCTCAAGGAAGCGTCTGAACAGTCGCTCCTTGCTGGAACAGATATGGACATGTGCTCGCAAGGCTTCGTGCGATACCTGGAGCAGAGCGTTAAGGAAGGAAAGGTGAGCGAAGCTGATATTGACACCGCTTGCCGACGCATCTTAGAGGCTAAATACAAGTTGGGACTCTTTGCCGACCCTTATCGCTACTGTGACAGCAAACGCCAGAAGACGGACATCTTTACAGCCAGTCATCGCAAGGCTGCACGTGACATAGCTGCCGAAACCTTTGTACTTCTCAAGAACGACCAACAGCTTTTACCACTCAGCAAGAAGGGAAAGATAGCTCTCATCGGACCGCTTGCCGACACGCGCAACAATATGAGTGGTACTTGGAGCGTTGCAGCTACTCACGACCGCTATTCCTCACTCAAAGAGAGTATGGAGAAGGCTCTTGCAGGAAAAGCCACTTTGCTTTATGCTCAAGGTTGCAATGTGGTGTACGACGAGCAAGAACAGAAAGATGGTGAGTTTGGCAAGACTATAACTCGTGGGGATGATGCTAAGCTGAAGGCTGAGGCTTTGCAGATAGCACGCCAAGCTGATGTTATCGTTTGTGCCATGGGCGAGACTGCCGATATGAGTGGTGAATGTGCCAGTCGTACCGACTTGCGTATGCCAGACACACAGCGAGACTTGCTCGAAAAACTTGCCCAATTAGGTAAGCCCATCGTGCTACTCAATTTCTCTGGTCGTCCTACCGTGCTTACTTGGGAGAAAAATCATATCCCTGCCATCATGAATGTATGGTTTGGCGGTTCTGAGGCTGCCGATGCCATCTGTGATGTGGTTTTTGGCGACAAAGTGCCCAGTGGCAAGCTTACCACCTCTTTGCCCAAGGCTACAGGTCAGGAACCTCTTTATTACAATCACCAAAATACAGGACGTCCTGTACCCGATGACAATCCTCGATTTGCCAAATATGCCAGCAACTTCCTGGATGTACGCAATGGCGCCCTCTATCCTTTTGGATATGGCTTGAGTTATACCACCTTTGAGTATGGTTCGTTGCAGTTGAGTTCCCATAAAGCGAGCGTAGCCTCTGCCGACAGCGATACGTGGAACGACCATGCCGACATCACTGCCACCATTCGTGTTACGAACACAGGTCGTTGTGCAGCCGATGAAATCGTACAGCTTTACATTCGAGATAAAGTGGCAAGCATTTCCCGTCCTGTTAAAGAGTTGAAAGGCTTTCAGCGCATTCATCTTGCTGCAGGCGAGAGTAAGGAGGTAATTTTCCACATAACTCCTGATATGCTGAAGTTCTATAATGCCAACCTACAGTATGTTCTCGAATCTGGCGATTTCGACGTCATGGTAGGCCCTAATAGTAGAGAAACGAAGAATGTTATGTTCACAGTAGAATAAAGCCTTTGAGCGCTTCGTATAAGCGCTAAAGAGAATCCCCTGAAAGGAAGCCTTAGCATATAGGCAACCTTTCAGGGGATTTTTATGATTGTATTCAGAAGTTATTTTGTGAAGTCATGGAAGTTGTCATTCCTTTCTGTCACTAAGAACTCAAAGCAATAGCATCACTGCTTGAGTTTTATGAAAGTTAGATTAGAGATGTTAGAACGTTCCTATCTTCCTTACATCCTCCTCGAAGGAGTCTTTGTCGTTGATGGCACCTTTCTTGATATGTGCTCTGTAGTTGTAGATGGTGTTGACACTGTAATGCAGGAACTCCGCTATTTTGCTGCTGTCGTTGATGCCCAATCGGATAAGGGCGAAGATGCGGATAGGGGTGGAGAGTTGTTCCTTCTTGGGCTGTTCTATGCGCTCTTCTGGGCGCAGCAGGGCATTGAAGGAATCGATGAAATGGGGGAAGAGATGGAGAAAGGCGGAGTCGAAGTTGGTGTAGAATTCCTCTAACTCCTCTTCCTTGAAGTCCTGTGGACGTGTCATTTCGTACAACTCGTCATACTGGCGTGCCTTCAGCTTCTTGTGCACTCTCTTGCGCAGATCCTCTATCTTGTTGATATAGATGGAGCAGAGGCGCATAAATCTGCCCACATACTCTTCCTTGGCACGGTTGGCGTCGGTGAGTTCATGGTTGACCACAGAGAGCTGACTGTTGGTGCAGGAGAGCTGCTCGTTGAGCGATTTGAGCTGTGCATTGAGTTCGTGCAGTTGGCGGTTGGTCTTGGCGAGGTCGTCTCTTGCGATGGCGAGTTTATGTCGCTGTCGGCTGACGTAGAACACGCCGATGAGGAGCATCAACGCCAGGATGCTGATGATGCAGAGGGTATAGTTCTGTCGCCTGTTGTACTGGTCGTTCTCGTCTTTGTACATCTTGGCGATGACCGACAGCAGGGGGGATATTTGTGCGAGTCGTTGGCGTGAGCCGAATCGGTTAGCGCAGATACTGTTGAAACTGATGTACTTGTAGGCTCTGTCGACATCGTTGAGGCCCATGAGCTGGTTGGCCATTTCCCACATGGAGCCTTGGTCCATGACGCCATTCTTGATGTCGGTGAGGACTGATTCTGCCAGCCAGTACATCATGCGTGTGCTGTCGTTCTCTGCCTTGTATGCCAGATAGCGGTAGAGGGTAACGAGTGCGTAAGGATGTGATCCCTTTTCTATGTGGCTAAGCCACTGGTCGTTGATGCGCATGGCTTCCCGATTGTCATGGGCATTGAGGGCGTCGAGTTCACGACACTGAAATACGGAATTGCTGGTGGGGGGAAGCGCAGCATACATCCGTTGCCGGTATTCGGCTGCTATGGCGCCGTATTGTGCCTCGGGGGTGATGGGGTTGCGGTAGTATATAATTTCGCCGTATACGTGGTTGTAAGCCATATAATACGTGCCCTTGGCGATGTTGTCGAGATGGGTGGTGTCGATGGCGCTGAGGGTGTTGAGCGCCTCGATAAACTTGCCTGTGCTGGAGCAGCGGATGGCGATGAGTGCCTGGCACTTACCTACTTCTGATTTCTTGCCCGTCTTCCGGGCAATCTCGATGCAGCGTTTGAGGTAGATGATGGCAGAGTCGTTGACGAAGGGTGTGTACTCTTCGTATAGTCGATAAGAGAGTTGGTATTCGGCATGTAGGTTTTTGGCTTGCGAGAGCTGTTGCTGCAGCTGTCGGATGCGCTGCTCTTTGCGGCTGACGTATTGGGCAGAGTTGTCTATTGCCTCGTCGATGCAGTGGAGCAGAGAGTCGACACTCTTTGGGGTCTGTGCATGACCTATGAGAACTGACAGCGCAAGGAAAAGTTGCGTAGTAAGGATGATTTTTAGGCTTTGTTTGGCTTTCTTCATTTTCAGGTATTTTGCTGTTAGCCTGCAAAAATATGAATTTTTTTTAAAATACGCAAGAACAAAGCAAAAAATAATGATAATTGAGGTGTTTTTCAGGAGTTTCTTGAGGAGTTAAAGGAGTTAAGGGGTTTTTCAGGAGTTAAAGGAGTTAAGGAGTTAAAGGAGTTAAGACAAATGTCTTGAGGGTTTAATTAAAGGAGTTAAGACAACCGTATTTTGGCGTTGTTTTTAAACAACAAAGCATATGTCTTAACTCCTTAACTTCTTTAACTCCTTAACTCCTTAATGAGATGCAGGGGAAAATTACTTCTGGAATACGCGAACGTAGTCCACCTCCATGGTGGCAGGTAAGCAAGATGGGTCTAAGCCCTGGCCGCCGCCCCAGGTACCGCCCCAGGCGAGGTTGAGGATGGGGTAGAAGGCTGCATCGAAAGGCCATGCCTCCTTGCCGCTGCCGTCGTTGCGATAGGTGAGGAGTTCCTCGCCATCCACATAGAAGGTCATGTATTCTGCAGTCCACTCCATACCGTAGGTGTGGAACTCGGTCTGTGAGTTGCTGATCTTGCGGCGTGCAGACTCGATGGCAGTGCCACCGTTGTTGTACTTAGTGCAGTGGATGGTGGAAACAACCACGTCGGGGTCGTAGCCCACAGACTCCATGATGTCGATCTCGCCATCACCAGGCCAGTTCTGCCAATTGACAGGCATCATCCAGAATGCGGGCCATGTGCCCTTGCCCTTAGGGAGCTTGATGCTTGCCTCGATGTATCCGTACTTCCAACCTGTGGACTCACGAGCGTAGAGACGAGCGCTCTTGATGGTGCCGCCATCGTCGAGGAGGTTGATCTTCAGTGTTCCGTTGGAAACCTGTGCCACCTGGTCCTCGCGCACGTAGTTCTGCAACTCGTTGTTCACCCATCCGGCTGGCTTGATCTCGTAAGTCCAGTCTGGTCCCAATTCGTTGTCGCTGAACTCGTCGTTCCATACGAGGTTATAGCCCTCGATGGGGCAGGTGATGTTCTGTCCGCCCTTGGCCTGGGTGACGGTGATGTTCTGGCGTGAGCCGCCCGACCAGATGGTGATGTTGCCAGTGCGCTCAGCGCCCTGGTTCTCGCCCACGGTGACGGTGATGGTGGCTTTCTTGCCTACGGGATTGGTGGGTGTCACCTTGATCCAGCTGTCGTTGGAATAGGCGGCAAACTCGTGGGTGCTCTCCACCTCGGCGGTCTGTGTTCCTCCTTCCTTCTCGAAGTTCAGCGCGGTGGAAGAGAGGGTAATGGTCTCGGCCGAAGCGTAGCTGATGTCGGTTTCGTTGTTGCTGCAAGCGCTGAGGCTTATAGCAACAGCGAATATTGCGCTAAAAATCATTATCTTTTTCATGTTAGTATGTTTATTGTTCAAGTTTTCAGGGGGAATTCCCATGAATTCCTCACCTGAGAAACTTGAGTTTTGATGAAATTACTGAGCAGTTTTCTGGAAGATGATATCGTAGATTTCTACCTTCTCGCCTTCTGGATTTCCTCCAAAGTCGAATACCAGCTTGAGGGCATCGGCCGCACCGACCTTGAGGACGGAAGCAGGAACCTTGACCTGATATTCCTCGCCTGCCTTGAGGTCGTAGGTGTTCATGAAGAAGAAGTTTTCATCGCTGCTCGTGTCTGTTATCTTCACGGTTACGCCCTTGATGTCTTTCTTAGCCAGGAACTTGCACGAGAAGTCGTAAGGCGTGTCAGCCTCGCCAGGAATGTCGGTGATGAGGTGAACCTGTGCCTGCCACTGTGCGAAGGTCGCTGTAGGCAGCTGTACGGTGTAATGGCCCTTGTCGGCAGTGAAATCGGGAGCGTCTATCTCGGTCCATCCTGGAGCGTAGAAGAAGAAGGTGGTGAAGCCTGCGTCGCCCTTGTCGTCTACATGGCTCTTCCAGATATTGGAAGCGCTGTTGTAGTTGTACACGGTCTTATCTTCTTCCTCGGCAGGTGCTTCCACACCGTCGCACTTGTGTTCCTGCAAGTCGATGTTGCTGATGGTGAGCTTGGTGTTGTCGGCATTGCCTCCGCCGTCGACGACTAAGGTGATGTTGTCCATGTCGATGCCATCCATGTCGCTACGGTAGAAGAGAACTTCCTGGTTGGCCTTCAAGTCGATGCGCTCTGCAAAGTAGAAGCTGTTGTCGTCGCCCGTTTTCACCAGTTTGAGTGTTACACCCGGATGATCGGTGGTAGAAACGAGCTTGCAAGAGAAGTCGTACTTGGTAACCGCGTTAGTGGTCATGTCGGTGAGGAACTTGACCTGTGCCTGCCACTGTTCGGTGGTTGCTGTAGGCAGCTCAATGGTGTAGGCACCGTTCTTCTCGGTGACGGTTGGATTGTCTATCGGTGTCCATCCCGGTGCATAGTAGAACTCGTTGGTGAACTGGCAGTTCTTCCACATGTTGCAGTCGCTGTTGGAGTTGAAGCCCTGGAAGCCTTCGCTGGCGCAGGTGAGGATGTAGTGCCATGCTATGTTGCCATCGTCCCATACGAGCACCATGGTGCTGCCGGTAATGCTCTCTACACGCAGACGGAGCTCGCCGTTATAGGCTGCGTCGGCTGGGATGTAGGGGAAGCAGGTGTTGGCAGGCATGACGAGGTAGAGGTCGTCGCCCTCGGCACTGAGCTGGTAAGAGCTGTGCTGTTCGCTGACAGGCACCATGTAGTCGGTGTCCTGATGATAGTCGGGGAAGATAGAGCAGCCGGTGTTGACATACATGGTTCCGCCAGCGCCTGGGTTGTAGGTATAGCTGTAGTCGGAGCCAAAGGTGAGTCGGTCGTCGTACACACCGAATTCTGCCTTCTCGTTGGCTCCTGCCTTCCACCACTCAGTGCCGTCGGTTCCTGAAGGTCCGCACGCTAAGTGGGCGGGTTCGGTGGCAGCGATGCGCCACTCCTTGCCCGACAGCTTGCCTACGATCTCGCTGAAGTCGACGAGGGTGTTGGTGACGTGGAATGTGGTCTCGCCCATGCCCTGCGACATACCGTTGCGGTTGCCCACACGGTAGTAAACCTTATAGTCGCCCGAATTGACCCATATCTTCTGCAGTGGGTTGACGGTGGAGTAGACGGGGTTCTTGGTTACTTCCTTGCCGTCAACAGGAATGTACCACATGGGGTAGATGCCGTCGCCCTCCATATTGAAGGTTACTGTGTTGGTCTCGTCGTCGACGCTGGCAGTCACTTTTGCGTTCTCTGCCAGTGGCAGTCCTGCCTCTGATACGCCGTCGAAGTCCTCTGGGCTGCACGCGCTGAGTGCCAACCCTGCTGTGGCAGCGATGAGGAGTGCCTTGCTGAATATGTTATGTTTCATAATTGCTTGAGTCTTTATATTAATAGTCGTTTTGTGTCAGTGTGCCGTGAGATGCGTCAATTTCACTCAAAGGAATAGGAAGATATTTCTTCTTCTCTGTCCATGTGTTGGTGCGGTAGCCGTAGGCATCGGGTACGAGTGTGGTGGCAGCCTTTCCTGTACGGATAAGATCCCAGTAGCGCTTGCCCTCGCCTACAAACTCCTTGTGGCGCTCGTCGATGATGTTGTCGATAGTGGGAAGCTTGTCGTCGGTGAGTCCGGCACGGTGGTGTACCTTGTTGAGGTATTCCTTGGCATCAGCCGTGTTGCCGCCTGTGCGCACGATGAGTTCGGCAGCATTGAGCAGGGTCTCAGCGAAGCGGTAGATGCGTAGGTTGTTGTTGAAGTTGAGGTCACCGTCGGCTTTCTGATCCTCGTTATTTTTTTTATAGGCGATATACTTCTTGAGCCAGAGCCCGGTGTATTGCCAGCTCCTGGTGTTGCAGTCCTTGCCACGTCCGTCGAAGATGGTGGCGTCCTTGCGCACGTCGCCCTCGTCGAAGAGGTCTAAGGTCTCGAGTCTTACAGGCTCAAATCCCCAGCCAGTGTCCACTCCGTCTTTCTCCTTGTAGTCGCGTGGAGAGATGAAGCGTGGATAGACGGTTCCGCCCGCATTGATGACTCCACCGCCCCAGGCACGCACGGCTCCGTCGTCCATGTAGCCTATCTCGAAGATACTCTCTTTGGTCCACTCGCCACTCTCGAGGAAGATGTTGGCGTAGTCGGGGTTGAGGTCGTAGTTCTGCTTGTCTTTGATAATCTCTTGCATATAGCCTAATGCCTTGGCGTAGCGGCTCTCGTCGTTCTGATACATCACCATCTCGGCATAGATCATGTAGGCGGCAGCCTGGCTCATGCGTCCCAGGTTCTTGTCGTCCCACTTCATAGGCAGGGCGTTGAGGCCGATGGCGCTCTCGAGGTCGCTGATGACAGCCTTGTACACCTCGTCGGCGCTCTTCTGCTCACCGATGTAAGGCGACTTGAGGTTTTCGAAATAGAAAGGTATGTTGCCATAGAACTTCCACACCTGCATGTAGTAGAAGGCGCGCAGCACCTTGGCTTCAGCCATGAAGGTGTTGTAGTCTGCCTGTGTGAGGACACCCTTGGCCCACTCTATATAGGTGAGCACGTCGTTGGCGTTGCGTATGCCTTTGTAGCTTTGGTCCCAGATGCCTGTGAGGGCATCGCCTGAGTTCTGGGTGCTGGCATAGTTGGACATCTTCTGTAGGAAGAGGTTGTCGGAACTGGTTCCGCCGCCTACCCACACATCGTCTGCCATGATGTCGCTGCAGAGCTGTAGCGGAGCATACTGTTCGTTGTTCCAGTCATACTGGCGCATGGGGTTGTAGGTGGAAGCCACAGCTTCCATGATGTGCTCCTTGTTGCTGTAATATTCCTGCAGGGTGGCCTTGTCGGGAGGTGTTACGTCCAAGAAGTCGTCCGAGCAGCTGGTCAATGTAAGGGGAGCGATGAGCGCTGCCATCAATACATATTTATATATTTTCTTTGTCTTCATAATGATAAGTTTTTTAGAGGTTTAGAATCCAAGGTTGAAGCCCACGGTGATGGTGCGGCTCTGAGGATAGACACCATAGTCGACACCCAGCGCTGTAGCGCTATAGTCACCCGACAATATATCGCTAGTGCTATTGCCCGATGATATTTCGGGGTCGAAGCCAGCATACTTGGTGAGGGTGAGGAGGTTCTCGGCTGCTACGAAGAGGCGCAGCTTGTTGACGAAGAACTTCTTGGTGATGAACTGTGGCAGGGTATAGCCCAACTGGATGTTCTTGAGTCTGAGGTAAGAACCGTCGGTGATGTAGAGGTCGCTGCTCTGCCAGTTGGTTCCGTCGTTGATGACGAAGCGTGGGTACTTGTTGGAAGTACCTGGACCTGTCCAGCGGTTGAGCAGATAAGAAGGAAGGTTGGCGGGCTGCACGTCGGTACGGCGTGTGGCATCGAAGATGTCGTTGCCGGCAGTGCCCTGCCACATCATCATGAAGTCGAAGCCCTTGTACTCGGCATTGAGGGTGAAACCGAAGGTCCAGTTGGGCATTCCCTTACCTATCTTGGTGCGGTCGGCAGCATCGATGGCTCCGTTGCCGTCTACATCGACGAATCTTACATCACCAGGTACGGCCTTAGGCTGCAACATCTTGCCGTCCTTGTTGACCCATGCCTTCACCTCGTCCATGGTCTGGAAGATGCCGGCTGTCTTGTAGCCATAGAAGTATGGGAATGGTTCGTTGTTGGAACCGCGGGCAATTTCGCCTGTGTTCTGCATAGATGCAACTTTGATGAAGCCTGAGCTGTTGCCGAGGTTCTTCAGTTTGTTTTTCAGATAAGAGGCGTTAGCCTTGGCATGGAATTTAGCCTTACCGATGTTCCACTTGTAGCTGGCTTCCATTTCCAAACCTCTGTTCTCCATATCGCCCACGTTGCCAAGAGGAGCGCCGGCACCCACATAGTTAGGGATAGGCATACTGATGATCATGCCATTGGTCTTCTTGATGTAATAATCGAGGCTGAATGTCAGGGCGTTCTTAAAGAATCCCAAGTCGATACCTAAGTCGGTCTGTTCGCTCTCCTCCCACTTCAGGTCGGGGTTGGCAAGTGAGCCTGCCTGTACACCATTGACAACGGTCTCTCCCTTGCCCAGGATGGTGTTATAAGGCGAAGCTGTCCAGGCTGCATAGGTAAAGTCGCCGATGTTGTCGTTACCGTTCTTACCCCAGCTACCGCGAATCTTCAAGTTGCTCAACCAGTCAGGAGCTTTGAAGTAAGGCTCGTTGATGACGTTCCATCCCAAAGAGAAAGAAGGGAAGGTGGTGTAGCGGTTGTTGGCACCGAAGCGCGAACTACCGTCGCGACGTACAGTAAACTGTGCCATGTAGCGCTCGTCGTAGTTGTAGCTGGCACGGAAGAAGTAAGAACTCAGTGTGTGTTCGTAAGCAGGTCCTCCACTGGCAGACATCTCGCCACGGCTCTGGGCGGCACTCGTATTGTTCATGAAGGGCTTGTTTATGTCCTTGAGGTTCTGCAATGCACCATAGAGGTTCATGCCTGTATTCTGCATCGCACTCTGACCTGCCACCAAGTTGATGGTGTGCTTGTTGAAGGTCTTGTCCCAAGTCAGCACGTTCTCCAACTGCCATACAGTGCCGCGGTTGCTCGACTGGTGGGCGTTGGTGATAGTGGCCTTATTGTTTCCAGAGAGATAATAGAGAGGTGTGTAGCCGTCGCTTCCCCAGAATGAGAGGTCGGCTCCGTAAGAGATGCGGTATTTCACGCCGTAACCGATGTTGAGGTCGGCAGCGAAGTTGGCTACAAACTTATGGCTCCAGTTCAAGTCGCCAGGCAGAGAGAGCATGGCCAATGGGTTGTTCATTTCCTGATAGCTGCTTCCAGGAACTGTGTACATACGTCCGGCTCCATCGTAGAGCATGTACTGCTCGCCATAGAGACTGCTCTGAGCTTCGGCTGCTGCACCGCTCACGGTAGGAGTGAGGATAGGAGAGAGGTAGAGGGCTGAACCCAATGGAGAACCATACTGAGAGTTGGCGTCGATGGCCTTGCTCTTGACGCGAGCGTAAGAGATGTTGGCGCTGATCTGCAGTTTGTTGAGCCAGTCGCGGTCCTTGGTGTCGTCGAAGAGCGTGTAGCTGGTATTGCTGCGAAGCGACATACGGCTGTAGTTGCTTCGGTCGTAGTTGCCGCCCACGATACCGTCCTGATGATAGTAACCCATAGAGAGGTAATAGTTGATCTTGTCGGAAGCGCCGCTGACGTTCACCTCATGGTTGACAACACCGGCGTTGTCGTTGAACACTTCGTCCTGCCAGTCGGTGCCCTTGCCGTACTGATAAGGATCGGCATAGATAGGAGCCTGTCCTGCGTTGACAAGACCTTCGTTCATCATCACAGCATACTCGGTGGCGTTGAGCACATCGCGGTGCTTCCATGGGTTCTGCCAGCCGTAAGAGAAGTTGTAGTTGACGTGTACTCGACCCTTCTCGCCGCCCTTGGTGGTGACGAGGATGACACCGTTGGCAGCACGTGTACCGTAGATGGCGCCAGAGGCAGCATCCTTCAGTACCTCAATGCTCTCGATGTCGCTGGGGTTCAGATAGTCGATGCCGCCCTCGATGGGCATACCATCAACGATGTAGAGAGGGTTACTATCATTGATAGTACCGATACCACGGATACGAACCTGTGAGGCAGCACCTGGCTGTCCTGATGAAGAAGTGACGGTAACACCAGATGCCAAACCCTTCAGTGCATTGTCGACACGTACTGCCGCCTTGCCGTCGAGGTCGTCGGCACTCACCTTGGCGATAGAGGCTGTCACGACGCTCTTCTTCTGAACACCATAACCCACTACCACTACGTCTTCGAGGGTGCGTGAGTCTTCCTTCAGCGTGATTTTCAGCTTGTCGGAAGCCTTCACCTCTTGAGTCACATATCCTATATAAGATACGACCAATGTTGTGTTGGGGTTGGCTTGAATCGTAAAGTTACCATCCAAGTCGGAAACTGTACCCTGTGAGGTACCTTTTACTACTACTGATGCACCGATGATGGGTTCTCCACTCACGTCGGCGATGTTACCCTTACAGGTAATCTGTTGCGCCTGCATGATGGTTGCCACAAACAATGTCAGCATCACCATTAATAACCTTGTTGGTTTCATAAGCTAAATGTTTAGATTTTTGTTATTATTGAGTTTCGTTATTATTAGGTATGATGTAGGTGGACGACTTTTTCGTCTTCTACCGAAGCATTCGTTTTTCCACTTGCAAATGTACTAAAAAAAATAGTCGGTAACAACCCAGTGATAAATAAAAGTGGATTTGAAAAGTAGAAAGTTTTTCTTATGTTTCTGATTATCAGTACTGTGCGAGAAACTTGAAAATCGAAATCAGTGGACGCTTTATAAAGCTGAACTTCGAGAAAAGGGCGCTTTCATCCTTCTTATGTGTTGACAAAAAGTAGAATTGTGTTTTTGTGCGATTTTGCTTCTGTTCGTATGTTGTCCACTTTCTTCTTATCTTTGATTATCTTTTAAACAGTTGATTATTAGTGGTTTGTGAATCTTATGGCACTTCTGTTGTTCCACTTTTCCATTTTATGCCGAAAAATGGGTGGATTTTTTGCTTAATTTTGCGGCAACAATCTGATTTTTTTAATAACTTTAAAAACTTAAATGAGTATGAAACATTTGAATTTACTTCTGTTTGCATCTTCCATGATGTTCGTGGCGCCTGCTTATGGTCAGGACTATAAACAGGTATGGGCGGACGAGTTCAACAACGTAGGTTCAGTAGACGAAAGAACCTGGAACTATGAGATTGGAAACCGTGACAACGGATTTGGCAACTGGGAATTGGAAAGCTATCAGAAAGCCAACGCTACCGTGGGTCTCGCTCCCGACGGAACCACCAAGGCACTCATCATCACTGCTAAGCCTGATCGTACTTCTGCACGACTCTTCACCAAGGACAAGGTGTCGTTCAAATATGGTAAGTTGGAAACACGCATCATGATCCCTAAGACTGCCAATGGTTTGTGGCCAGCCTTCTGGCTGCTTGGCAACACGGGAACATGGCCTTCGTGCGGTGAAATCGACGTTTTGGAGATGGGACATTTTGACGGAATCAAGAACGGCACTCAGGAGAAATACTATAGCGGCGCCTGCCACTGGGGTGTTTATCAGAATGGAGGCTATCCCAACTATTGCAAGTTCACTACCTCACCTACGAGCCTGCAAGACGGCAAGTTCCACAAGTTTGTATTGGAGTGGACGCCCGATGTCATCAACATGTATCTCGACGACGCTGCTAAACCTTATTATAGCATGGACATCAGCGACAGAAGTCTGAATACATCGCCAGGCAACTATTTCAACAAGCAGTTCTATATGCTCGTCAACTTGGCGATAGGTGGCAACTTCACTGGCGTGAACAATGCTGCAGCCGTTACTGCCCTCAGTTCTGGCGAGAAGAAGATGTATGTAGACTATATTCGCCTTTACCAGAAGGAGGGACAGGAGTGCTACACCATCAACGGAAAAACCGTCGATAATATGAAAGAGGACACTCATTTCGAGGACACAACCACCAAGTTAGGAGAATATGGCTACAAGTCGCTTGATGCTGCAGGTAAGTCGGTCTTCGACTTCTCTAAAGGTTCCGACTACGTCATTATCAGCGCTTCCACCGGTGTAATGCAGCAGATGGGTGAGAAAATCAAAGCCGACTATTCGGTAGACAACACCAAGCAGCACCTCTATATTTGGGAGAACACCTATGCGCCAAGCATTGGAACAGGTGTCAATTCCTTCGGACTCAACGAGGATTACTCTGTTTTTACCGTTACCCAAAAAGGATGGTCAGGATTGGGCTTTCACGGATTGAAAGACCTCTCCATGCTCGACGACAGCTACTATCTCCATTTCTCGATGAAGGGCGACGATGCTCTCTTGCATGCTTCTCATGCGATTCGTGTAGGTGAGGCCAGCTTCACTATCGGCAACAACCCTGTGGAGGGCATGATTTTGGGCGACTACAAACGCGATGGCGAATGGTACAGTTTCGACATTCCTTTCAGCAAGCTCAAGAAGATGGCAGGAACTGTGTTCCCCGACAAGGACGGTGGTGCTGCTGCCTATAGAGAGAATGCTATCAGCGCGCTCAGTGGTGGAAATGCTGGTACAAAGCTGATCTTCGACAACGTGTTCTTCTATAAGAAGCAGGGTGGCAGCGAGACTCCTGATGTCGACGCTACGCTCGGAGAATTTGGATCCAAGTCGCTCAACGCCGAAAACCAGTCGACTTTCGACATTGCATCGGGTTCCGACTACGTGCTCATCGCCACTGGCAGCACTTTTGCCAATCAAGTAAAGGACGCAGGCAAGGTAAAGGCCGACTACAATGTCGACAATAGTCGCTATAACTTCAACCTCTGGGAGGGCACCATGACAGGCGCTACACCCACAGGCACCAACAGCTTCGGCTACAACGAGGAATACTCCTGCGTAAAGGTTGTTGGCGGAAAAGGTTGGTCGGGCGCCGGCTATGCTCCTGCAGCAGCCACCGATATGAGCATGATAGACGACAGTTACTGGCTCCACTTCTCAATGAAGACAACCAATGAGATCAGCAAGAATGCTCCTTATGCCATCGTCATTGGCGAGAATGCTCACTTCACCATTGGCGCTGCTCCTTTCACCAATCAAGATAAGAAATATGCAATTCTTGGCGATTTCTATCGTAACGGCGAATGGTACAGCTTCGACATCCCAATGACAGAAATCAAGAAATATGGCACTCCTGCCTTCTGGGGTAATAGTTCTTACAAAAATAACATCCTGAGTGTCCTTGCTGGCGGAACCAACGGTGTAGAGGTGAATCTCGACGGTGTCTTCTTCTACAAGAAGATTACTACTGGTATCCAGGCTTCTACTGCAGATAAGAAGCAGCAAGCCAAGGTGCTCGGCATCTACGACCTCACTGGCCGCCGTGTCAGTGATATGAATGCTGGTGGCATTTACATCGTACGAACCAACCAAGGAAACTTTAAGGTGAAAAAGTAATATTTAAAGGTAAAAAAGTAAAAACAACTTTCTCAAATGGGGAAGTTAAGATAACTTCTCTAACTTCTGCACATGAGAAAGTTCAATAAATCAGGTACAAGGGGGCGTTTCATCAAGATGAAATGCCCCTTTTATCTTAATATTTTTCAAAACGAAGAAATAGATAAACAATAGATAATCAGTTACTTGTGCTCTTTTTGTTGCTTCGTGAAGCCACTTTTTTACCCACAGCCAATAAACGTAATGATAAAAAGTGTAATTTTGCAAACGAAAACTTAATAACTTAATTGTATAATTAAAAAACGATGCTTATGAATAGGAGAATTTACAAATTGTTACTTTTCTGTATGGTTAGTATGCTTTCTGTTTTTGTGCATGCTGCCAATACGCTGGAAGTAACTTATCAGATTGGTAACACCCAAAAAGTCACTTGTCTATGGCCGTCGTTATAAAAGAACATCATTGGCACAGATTAGGAATAACAACACATACATACATTATAACTTTGCGTACAAATTTAAATAACTCAAGTTTCGCAAGTGGTTTAAGTACGGGCTGAAGGCCCAAAAGCTCCAGAAGCAGCACGCCCTGAAAGGGCAGAAGCTCTTAGCCCAGGGCGTGTGGGGCAAAACTTGCGAAACTTCAGTAAATAATAACTAAAAAGAAAGGAGTGAGTTTCTCAGATTTTATTTGAATTTTTGCCATGTCATTCAGAGTTTTATTTGTTTTTTAAATGCAACACTAAGATAAGTGAAACTTCTGACATGACATAATCCTGGGCAACTTTTTGTTGCTAAGGTCTTTTAAAAGTTTAATTAATAATAGTGTTGCGGAATTATGGATATGAAAAAAAATATACTTTTATCAATGATCTTGCTCGCTTTGTGCTTGATACAGGCTTCAGCGGCCGATTATTACTTCAAAATCCGGCTTTACAATGATAAGAATGAGTTGGAAGATTGGTCTAATTATATTAAGGTAAGCTATGATAATCAGAATAAAGTTTATGTTAACGGACTGGGAGATCTTATTGCTGGAAAGCCTGTAACGGATGGTAGTAAAGAATATAAATTGCCCAACAACGCCAAGAATGAGGTAGATCTGGATAAAATTTGGGGTATTGAATTTGCCAATGAGAATGGAAAAGGTATAATGGAGGGAGCTGAATATAAAACAGCGTGGAAGGAGATACATACTCACATCAAATATCTCGGATTGCGCGATTATATACGTGATACATATACTAATGATGGCTATTTCGTGGATATGTTTAAACTTGAAGAGTTGGAATTGCCTAAAGGTGGTATGAAAGTAGGAAATGGGGATAAAGATTGTAATATGTATTTCGCTAATGCTGGGAATCTGAAAAGAATAACTATATGGAGCGAAGAGAAGGGTGACTCCGTAGATATAACAGATGATGCGGTAAAGGATAAATTCTTGCTGGATAGAGTTGGAAAATTTATGTTTTCCAATTGTTATGGCTTGAGTACCAAATATATAAACCGATTGATAAAGGATGTTAAAGAGATAAAAGACAATGCTTTTTACGCAGATGAAGGAAATCGTAAATATTTCTCTGACGAAGCAGACAATAATATACCTATTGAGATACCCAGCACAGTAACGAAAATAGGAAATCAGGCTTTTTATAATCGACTGAAAGTTACCGGACTGAATATTCACGGAAATGGCTGCTTGGAGATTGGTTCTGAAGCATTCAGACAATGTGATGAACTGGCAACGATAACTCTGGATAATATAACTCAGGATAAGAAAGAACTTAAAATATATAAAAATGCATTTATGCGCTGCAAACAGTTGAATGCCTTTGAAAACATGAATAATGCTAATATAACCTATCTTGAAACTGGTGTATTTGGTGACTGTCGATCCATGACCAACAAATTTGTTAATGATGTGTTACAGAATTATGCAAACAATAAGGGAACGAAGATTCCTGCTTATCTGTTTTTTGGCTGCAACGGACAAGATGGACATGATGGATCGGAAGCGAATAAAAATAAATGTTCTTTTACCGATTTGAATATTCCTGCACAGTTTATTGAAATAGGAGATGGTGCATTTGCCTCTACTGGTGATGCTGTAATAAAGTTGAAAACTATCACAGTGAACCGTAAGACGGCTCCTTTGTGTCTATGCGGGGAAACGGACAAATATGTAACTATTACAAATAAAAGAGTGTTTGATGGGCTGGATCCAAATATGACAACTGTAATCTTTGCTAATGATGCAGACAGCTGGTATGAAAATGAGAAACCTGATGAGACAACTGGTTTTTTGACCTATATGAATGATAATTCTGAGTTTCAGCGTCTTCTCACAAAAGACCTATATAGTAATCATACAGAATATATTAATGTGCCGCAGCAACATGCGATAGTAAGATTGCACAGAACACTTAAGAAGGGTTGGAACACCATTTGTCTGCCTTTTGGAGTGAATTACAGATATTGTAGTAAGTGGGGTGATGATTATAAAGCCAAACAGGCTTACAATACACGCATCATAGTGAATGGGCTTACCAATAATGATAGAGAGGCTGATAGTAATAATTTCACAATGGGTGTATACCGCGGCTATTGGAAAGAGGGTAAGACTTTCATGTTTCTCCATTACACCGATTTTGATAAATATCCGCTTGATTTATGTGAGACATTCCTTGTTAAGATGAGAGAACAAGATATTGCAGAAAATGGTATTTATACGTTTAGAAATGTTGATTTGAACTACTGCTGGACTGCAGATGGAGAAAGTGGAAATGATGGGAATTGGAAGTTTGAAACATATTCTGCTGATAAAATGTCGGCAAAGGATTTTGATGGTAAAGTGAATACTGATGCGATACCATTTAAAGATAAGGCAACCTATGTTGATTATGTGCTTAGAGGTTCTCTTGTTCAGTGCATGGGCACTGTGGGGGATTCAAAAGTTGGAATAACAACCGATGATTATTTCTTTCAGCAGTCCCAAAACGGCACGATGAAACTCTATCCCTATCCAGCTGGTAAAAAATACGGTATCCGTGGGTTCAGTGGGTGGTTTCATAAAATAAATAATAGTACCACGAATGCTCATGAACTTTCTTTAAGTTTGTTTGATGATAGTAGTACCACTCCTATAGAAACAGTAAAGGTAGATGACTTGAATAGAGACACTTCTGGCAAAGTTTATAGCATCAGCGGAGTGCTTGTGAAAAACAATGCCGCCGATCTGAATAATCTGCCAAAGGGCATTTATGTCGTGAATGGAAAAAAATATGTAGTCAAATAAAAAAAGCAACAATGAAAAAGGAATATATAAAACCGAAAATCATTATTATAAAAACATGTAATGATGATGCTTTATTACAATCAGCATCGCTTTATGATATCGGCAAAGACGATCCTCGTGAAAATATTGCCGGCGAAGGTGGCGAAGGTGGCGAACCGGACACCGGCGAAGGTGGATTCATTTGGAATGACTAACAACTTTATTTCACGTTTTTCAAAAAAGTACAAAGCATGAATACATTGAAACAAACTCTGTTTTTATTGCTCATTCTCGTATTTTCGGGAGTGAGCAAAACTATTGCCCAATCCACTGGCGTGTATGTAGGTGGACATATCCGACGTGAACGTCCCGGTACCATCGAGAAATTACGCAATTCTGGTTTCACATACATCATTCTCTTCAATATCAACGTTGAGCCCGATGGTACACTGACTACAGATGGCGAGACGGTATGCAAAGATGGAAAGTATGTGTTTGGTAACACGCAACCCAACTATGTCTCTGACATAAAAAAACTAAAACAGGCACCAACAACCATAAGTAGAATAGAAATATGTATAGGTGGCTGGGGTAACGAGTCTTTTAGTCGCATCAAGGAACTTATTAATAGTCATGGTGTAGGAAGTGGTACCATCTTGTATAAGAATTTTAAAGCGCTTAAAAATGCCATTCCAGAGATTGATGCTGTAAACAACGATGATGAGCATTGCTACGATGTCGCAACGGCTGTTAAATTCCACCAGATGATGTATGAATTGGGGTATAAAACAACTATCGCGCCATATACGAACCGTAGCTTTTGGGAAAATCTTGTTTCTCAGTTGGGCGATAGATGTGATAGGGTACTTATACAGTGTTATGATGGCGGAGCAGGAAACAATCCATCCGACTGGCATTTAGGTAACAGAGCTGTCCATGCAGGAAGAATGAATTACCAAGAAGGTGGTGTAGATGCATGCGTAGCTCAGATGGAGTCATGGAAGAAAAATAATGGAGTGAGCGGAGGTTTTATTTGGCTTTATAACGATGAAACATGGAATCTTAATCAGTGGGCAACGAGGATGCTACGTGTGTTTGGTACAAAAAAGTGCGATGACAATATAGCAATTCTTTATGCAGATTCCGACTATCGTGGTTATTCAAAATCATTGGGCGAGGGTAGCTACACTCAGGCAGAACTCGCCATGTATGGCATTAGTGCTAAGGATATATCATCGTTGAAGGTCACAAAAGGCTTCAAGATTACACTCTATGAGAATGCTGATTTCACTGGTAATTCAAAGAGTTGGACAACAGACGCTTCTTTTGTTGGTGGGGATTGGAACGATAAGGCTTGTTCGGTGCGAATCGAACCAAATGGTAAGAGCGGTCTGTCGGGTAACTTCAAAATCATGAACCGCAACAGTGGTAAGTATCTTGACTTGGATAATAACAAGACTGATAACAACACCGCAATCGTCCAGTTTGATGACGAGGGTGTAGATGCCTCTCAGACGTGGACATTTACAGAGGTGATGAATGGTAAGGGTGTCTACTCCATCTGCTCCTATGGTAATAAGAACCGAGGTATGGATGTCGTTGATTTTTCTAAGGAAAACGGAGCTCAGGTGCAACTATACGACTATTTGGGTAATAATCATCAACAGTTTATTCTCTACGACTGTGGTGAAGGCTATTATCAACTTGTAGCTCGTAACAGTGGTAAAGTGGTAGAGATTCCACAATCAAGCAAAGGAAATGGTGAATGGATAAAAATCTACGACAACAATGGCTCCCACACACAACAGTGGGCCGTGGTTGAGAACCGATACGACGAGGCTTCTGCAGTTACATTGTATACCGATAAAGGCTATAAGGGTAAAGCTGTGACCCTTTCTGAAGGCCAATATAACCTCAGTCGAATGGGGCTTTACAATCTGAAGGACAATGATATGAGTTCTTTGAAGGTCACTCCTGGTTTCAAGGTTACAATCTATGAGGATGACAATTTCAATGGCAAAAGTAAGTCATACACAGCCTCTGAGAGTTTCGTTGGTGAAGAATGGAATGATAAGATGTCTTCGTTGAAGGTTGAGGCATACGGAAAGAGTGGACTGTCAGGTGACTATAAGTTGCAAAACCGCAACAGTGGTAAGTTTCTTGATTTGGACAACAACAACACAGACAATAAAACAGCCATCGTTCAATATGATGATGAGTACATAGATGCAACGCAGATATGGACATTGACAGAGATTGGTGGTGAAAAAGGTGTTTATTCTATATGTACTTCAGTCAACAAAAGGCAAGGTATGGATGTAGCCGATTGGTCGAAAGACAATGGCGCCCAGGTGCAACTCTATGAATATATCGGCAACAGGAATCAACAGTTCATCGTTGTCGAAAAGGGTGATGGTTATTATCAATTTGTTTCACGTCTTAGTGGTAAAGTGATAGAGATACCGAGCTCGAGCAAGGACAATGGCGAGTGGATAAAGCTATATGACAACAATGGCACCAATACGCAACAGTGGAAATTCGTTAGTCCGTCAGTCTATTCTGGCATCGCAAACACCGAAGGTCTCTCTGGGATGAACCTCAGTAAAGAGGGCAATACCATCATCGTGACAGGTGCAAAAGGCAAAGAATTGACTATCTATGATGTAAGCGGAAGACTGATACGTTGTGAGAGGGTTCTATCGAACGTAGACTCAATATCCATCTATGACCAACCTTCAGGAATTTATGTGATAAAGGTAGCTCAAGAAATATTCAAAATTAGATTTTGATGCTAATAAAGACGCTTATAATTGTTTAATACAAAAACTAAAGACTTATGAGATTTAAGAACTTATTAACCATTTTATTACTCTTCGTTGCTACATTGCTTTGGGCTGAGCCTATAACACAGAGTACTGCGCGAAAGAAAGCAGTAAACTTTGCAAGTAAGCATGGTAAGACTATAGCTGAAGATGTAAAAAACCTTTTTAAAGTGAGAGGCAAGACTAAAGCACAAGCAATGCCGTATTATGTATTTAATACCAATGATGATAACGGTTTTGTTATTGTTTCGGGAGATGACCGAACAGCGGAGATCCTTGCTTACTCGGATAAAGGTCGTTTTAATGCAGATGAAATACCAGATAATATGCGCGAATGGCTTCGTTATTATGCCCATGTGATAGGTGCGTTGGAATCCACATCGTCTGTCAAAGCGTCAAGTACCACATTATATGATAATGGACGACGTGAAGCCAATAGCGCTATCTCTCCCCTTCTATCTTGCACCTGGAATCAAGGTAGTCCTTATTATGATCGCTGTCCGTTAGTTGAAGGGCGCAGATGCTACACAGGTTGCGTATGTACAGCTGCTGCACAAGTGATGTATTATCATCAATGGCCTAAATCTGCTACCACTAATATTTCAGAGCATTCGTTTACATATAATAATAGGAGATACACGGAAAACGAACTAACACCTGTTGTCTTCGATTGGAAAAGCATGAATAACAGTTATCGTGATGGTCAATCAGATCATTCGGCAACTGCTGTCGCTGTACTCATGCAATATGTAGGGCAGGCCATTAAGTCTGGCTATGGACCTGATGGAACTGGATCAAGTTTTACAGAAGTGGAGAATGCCTTAAAGAACAACTTCGGTTACGATGGAAATATTCAACATCTTTTTCGTAACAATTATAGTAACGAAGCATGGGAAAGTTTGATATATCGAGAATTGGCAGAGCGCCGGCCGGTCCTCTATGCAGGCATATCAAGTGGTGGAGCACATGCATTTGTATGTGATGGATATGATGGAAACGGTCTTTTTCATATCAATTGGGGATGGGGAGGAATGTGCAACGGCTACTTCAAACTATCCGTTTTGAATCCTAACGACAATAGTGGCATGGGTGCAAGTAGTTCAAAAGACGGCTATTCCATGAATCAAGATGTGCTCATTGGTATACAACCTCCATCGAAACACACCGATAATCCTGTGGCAACATTTTATTCTGATATCGACTACAAAGGTAAGGCTGTGGACTTACCAGAAGGAGAGTTTTTGTTGTCCTTATTACAATCATATGGGATAACAAACGATGATATATCGTCGTTGAAGGTGAAGAGTGGTTTCAAAGTCGTTGTCTATGAGAATGATGGATTCGGCGGGAAGAGCAAATCTTACACAGCTTCTACTGCTAATATGGGTTCTGAGTGGAACAAGCAAGTATCATCAATAAAGATCGAACCAAATGGTAAGAGCGGTCTATCGGGTAACTTCAAAATCATGAACCGCAACAGTGGTAAGTATCTTGACTTGGATAATAACAAGACTGATAACAACACCGCAATCGTCCAGTTTGATGACGAGGGTGTAGATGCCTCTCAGACGTGGACATTTACAGAGGTGATGAATGGTAAGGGTGTCTACTCCATCTGCTCCTATGGTAATAAGAACCGAGGTATGGATGTCGTTGATTTTTCTAAGGAAAACGGAGCTCAGGTGCAACTATACGACTATTTGGGTAATAATCATCAACAGTTTATTCTCTACGACTGTGGTGAAGGCTATTATCAACTTGTAGCTCGTAACAGTGGTAAAGTGGTAGAGATTCCACAATCAAGCAAAGGAAATGGTGAATGGATAAAAATCTACGACAACAATGGCTCCCACACACAACAGTGGGCCGTGGTTGAGAACCGATACGACGAGGCTTCTGCAGTTACATTGTATACCGATAAAGGCTATAAGGGTAAAGCTGTGACCCTTTCTGAAGGCCAATATAACCTCAGTCGAATGGGGCTTTACAATCTGAAGGACAATGATATGAGTTCTTTGAAGGTCACTCCTGGTTTCAAGGTTACAATCTATGAGGATGACAATTTCAATGGCAAAAGTAAGTCATACACAGCCTCTGAGAGTTTCGTTGGTGAAGAATGGAATGATAAGATGTCTTCGTTGAAGGTTGAGGCATACGGAAAGAGTGGACTGTCAGGTGACTATAAGTTGCAAAACCGCAACAGTGGTAAGTTTCTTGATTTGGACAACAACAACACAGACAATAAAACAGCCATCGTTCAATATGATGATGAGTACATAGATGCAACGCAGATATGGACATTGACAGAGATTGGTGGTGAAAAAGGTGTTTATTCTATATGTACTTCAGTCAACAAAAGGCAAGGTATGGATGTAGCCGATTGGTCGAAAGACAATGGCGCCCAGGTGCAACTCTATGAATATATCGGCAACAGGAATCAACAGTTCATCGTTGTCGAAAAGGGTGATGGTTATTATCAATTTGTTTCACGTCTTAGTGGTAAAGTGATAGAGATACCGAGCTCGAGCAAGGACAATGGCGAGTGGATAAAGCTATATGACAACAATGGCACCAATACGCAACAGTGGAAATTCGTTAGTCCGTCAGTCTATTCTGGCATCGCAAACACCGAAGGTCTCTCTGGGATGAACCTCAGTAAAGAGGGCAATACCATCATCGTGACAGGTGCAAAAGGCAAAGAATTGACTATCTATGATGTAAGCGGAAGACTGATACGTTGCGAGACAATAGATTCTGCCAAATATTCCATGTCTTTGGATAAAATGAAGGCAGGTATATACATCATGAAAATAGATTCCATTGCTAAAAAGATACGGGTCGAGCTGTAACATTGCTATATTCTATAATCTAATAATTGAACTTTAGCATATCAGGAAGTTAAAGGAGTTAAGGAAGTTAAGGAGTTAAGACGTATGTCTTGCTGCTTAAAAAACTACGCCAAAAAGACTGTTGTCTTAACTCCTCAGCGACCGTAGGGAGCGATAACTCCTTTAACTCCTTTAACTTCTGAGCTTGCGAAAGTTGAGTACTAATAATTCAAAATTAACTATTATGAAAAAAAATCGTGTTTTATTGTTTTTAACGTTATTCTGCGTGGCAATTCTGAAAGTCCATGCACAAAAAATTCCTATTGAGATTGTGAACAATTCTGTTTTTCCTGACGACCAGGTATATGTGGCTATCATTGGTAAGAAAGTGAGTGATGATGCTCCTATTTATTATGACCTCATAGCCAACAATGCAAGTGATGCTGCACTCAGGGCCCTTACTGTCAATACAAACACTCTGCATAAGTTCAACGGAGATAGAGGTTATGCCAATGTGTTTACGCCGCTGAATCAGATAAAAAACAAAACCATTTACGTAGATAAAACCCATGCTTGCCGTATGTTTTTTGGTTTCAATTCACCGCTTTACCTACACGTAAACGATAATAATGGTGGGTATGCAGGAGCTGACATGCAAAACCCTTCCGACCCGAATATCGATCTGCGATGGGAACTTATTGAATTTTCTTATGATAGGTATGGTGTGATGTTTATCAATACCACACGTGTTGATGCATTCCAATATCCCATGGGATTGGAACTATATGGAAATGCTTCGGCAGGTGCCAATAATCCATACACCAAGCGTGGAGAGGTGAATACCTATGAGGAGATTATCAATCGCTGGAAGACACAAAACGAAGGTAATATCTTCTCTAACTGTCTGAAGAACAATATAACTCATGATCAATTGGGAGGTATTATTATGCAACCATCTAAAGTGGCAGAGGTGAAGAATACTGGATATTTCGATGGCTACATCAACCGTATCTGGAGCGAGTTTCGCACTAAAGACATACACGTAAACATGGGCAACCAATTAGGTGTTTGGCGTGGACGTGTGAATGGCAACAACTTCGTCTTAAAAAGTGAGTCAGGACCTCGTCAAGGGCAGACGGCCATTGTAGGCAAGCCTACCTCCATTGATGTGATAGAAGGTGCAGGAGAGTTTGCAAGATTCCATGGCAACGATGCAGATCTTCCAGTACAAGCCATGTTCTGTGGAGCGATGAATCGTGGAGTGATAAGAACAAATCTTGCAGATGGCGAACTGCAGGATTGGGGAGATACAGGAAGCTTCTTCAACACCGATGTATATAACCCTTATGTGAAATTCTTCCATCAGAAAGACATCAGTTACGACGGTTATACCTATGCCTTCGCATACGATGACACATTTGACCAAAGTGCAACATGTGCCACCAGTCATCCAGAACGTGCCGTGGTAACTATTGGTGGATTTAAAGGACAGTCTGGGACAGATCATCCTATACCAGAAGTTACTGCTGCTCCTATCCCTCATCACACAACTGACAATGTAAAATCGGTTTATAGTGATACTTACACTTCGCTTGTTCCGCATATGTTTATTGGCTCTTGGCAACAAAAAACAGCTACACAGAGTGTCAGCCTTGACGGCAACAATACACTCAAGTGTTCCAACTTTAATTATGTCGGAATTGAGTTTGGTGGTCCTGAGATAGACGCAACAGATATGGAATATCTCCATTTGGATATCTATCCTCTATCTTCTTTTACGATCAATGTATACCCAATATGTCGTAACAACGATGGGAGTGTCAACGACCAATTGAAAAAACCTATTAATCTCATAGCTAATCAATGGAATAGCATAGATATCCCTATGAGTGATTTTGTTGGACTCAACGCTTCCAGGATCTTCCAGTTCAAGTTTGATAACGGTAAAGGAGAGACCTTCTATCTCGACAATCTGTATTTCTACAAGAATGGTTCTTCTAGCGGAATAAGTAGCATAGAGACCCACACACAGGATAATCATGCGTGGTACAACTTGCAAGGTCAGCGTATGAACGATGGTGCAGGTTCATTGCCAAAGGGAGTGTACATACATAACGGAAAGAAGATTTTAGTGAAATAACATAAAATAATAAAAATGAGGGTGTGTCATAAGTCTGTGACGCACCCTCGTGATAACCAGATCAGTGACATGAGTCCAGTATGTGGTCAAATAATTAAAAATATGAAGAGACGAATTCTTTTTGCAAAAAACTTTTTCCTTGTAGGTTTATTGCTATTAACTTCTTTACAAGTCATAGCGCAAAAAGCCCGTGTGATGATCACTACGGAAAACAACAGTAAACTCTTGTCAGAGACAATACTGAAAACCACAAAAGGTAGACCTGCATCCAACTATGTGCGTATCAATACAGACCGTCAATATCAGACGGTAGATGGTTTTGGCTTCGCTCTTACCGGAGGGACGTGTTACAATCTAATGCGAATGAGTGTAGGAGAACGTGATGCACTTCTTAAGAAAATATTTTCAGAGCGCCAGGGTTATGGTGCGAGTTATGTGCGCATAAGCATAGGATGTAGTGACTTTTCTCTTTCACGCTATACTCTTTGCGATGTAAAAGGCATAGAAAATTTTGCCCTTCAAAGTGAAGAAATTGCGTATGTGATTCCCATTCTAAAAGAAGTGCAAGCCATCAACCCCAAGGTGAAAATCATTGCCGCACCATGGACTGCTCCTAAATGGATGAAGGTGAGTCAGAAAAATGGGGATGTTCCGTATGATAACTATGTAGGCGGACATCTGAATAAAACTTGTTATTCGGACTATGCGGACTATTTCGTAAGGTTTCTGAAAGCGATGAAAGACAACGGAATAACAATCCATGCGGTGACTCCACAAAATGAACCTGGAAACGGAAACAACGAAGGAGGAGCTATGCTCATGGATGTTGAAGAGGAAATAGCTTTTGTTAAGGTTCTTGCCACAACCTTTCACAATGCAGGACTGAGTACCAAGATATATCTTTTTGACCACAATTTTGATAACGAACAATATGCCGAACGGGTAGCAAAGTCCTTGCGGTCATCATCGTTTCTTGGTGACGATCTTGTGGAAGGTGCCGCTTTTCATAACTATGGGGGTGACCCTACAGCCATGGCTACGTTTTATAATAACACGGGTCTGAAGTCAATCTATACTGAGACAAGTATAGGCTCGTGGAACGATGGACGTAATCTAAAAGACAAGCTATGCGGAGAATTCAACTGGTCGGGTTTGCGTGCGTTGCAAAACCAGAGTAGTGCATTTATAGCATGGAACCTGCTTCTCGACTATGATGGTCATCCTACCACCTTACCTAATAGTACTGTGTATGGCAATATGGAAATAGATGCAAGTAGTTATGCGCTCTCTACGATACGCTACAATCGCGATTATTATATCATTTGCCATCTTTCTTCTGTCATCCGACCTGGTGCGGTAAGATGTGACTATATAGAGAATGGTGTACCAAGAGATGACTGGGACTTCAATTATGTCGCACTAAGAAACTCGGATGGCACCACAGCTTTTGTCATTAGTAATAAGACATCGGTCGAAAAGCATATCAACCTTGCTTCGAATAGCGAATATGTGAACGTAGATATACCTGCCAAAAGTGTTGTTTCTGTCCTTTTGGGAGATACAGAACAAAATGCCGTGACCTTTGGTGGTATGGAGATGATTCCGTCAGATAACCGAAATAGTTTTTCTATCAATATCTATCTTGAAAAGGGCAAAACATACACTGCTGTAGGCGATGATGCCTTCAGTTCACCTGACTTCTATGAAGATCCTGATTTTTTCATCAAGTTAGGAAATGGTCGTTTCAAGTTTACGGCTCTCAGTGGTTATTATAACATCAAGTTTGTCCCCGCAACGAAGAGTTTTCGTATATACGCCTCTCATGAGAATGGGAATCCATTGAGTCTTAATGCAGATGGCACCGGTGCCTTATGGGCTATTGGCAGTGATGGATTGCATAAACCGTATTATAGTATCATAAGCAATCAGAGCTGGTGGACTGATACCGACCATGCTACATGTATGGCACCCGTGGGCAACAAGAGATACCAACTGACACTTACTGCAGGTCGTCAACTGAATGTAAATCATGTTGACTTTAAATTTTTCGGACAGGCAGGATGGGGTGTTGAATTGAATCCTACAGGTGAATACCGCATCTCTTCCAGGAGTGATGTGTTTCTCATAGGGCATAAGGCAGTGAATGGGCATAGTGATGGCAATGTGTATGTGGCTGACGGTGTGACGCTACAAGAAGGAAGAACCTTTCGTTTTATCGTTGACATGTCGGTTCCCTCGCAGCCAGTAATGTCTGTTGATGATATATCTACGGGCATAAAACATCCTGAAGTATATGCTGATGGTCTTTCCCACGAGTGGTTCACACTTTCAGGTATAAAGATCGAACGGCCACATAAAGCTGGTGTTTATTTATGTAATGGGAAAAAAATTATAATCTTATAAATATCTGACTGAAGTTTCGCATGTGGTTCAAGTACGGGCTGAAGGCCCAAAAGCTCCAAAAGCAGCACGCCCTGAAAGGGCAGAAGCTAAGCCTTATAACCCCTGGACAACTTGGGATTAAGACTTACTTATTATAAAGGAAATGCGGGATTGAGTTGATTGCTCAATCCCGCATTTTATTTTTTTGCTGTTGAATTTAAATCGCTAACTACTCAGTACCTCTATTGAAAACTTTGAATAGAAAAGCCTCGAAAAATGAAAGCGGCTTCGATAGTCAATGAAGCCTATTGCGTAGAGCAATTAAAGCGGCTTCGTAAGCAGTTGAAGCCTATTGCATTTGTGGTTTAACGATTTTAGTCATTGCTCCACCATCTGCTGCAACTCACTGAGGGAGGTTGCCACTTCGATATAGTTGTGCCAGTTGCCACGAATCATGCCTTGCGAAGCCATGTCGTCGAGGAGGGCAATGGTGGAGTTCCAGAAGCCCTTCATGTTGTAGAGAATCACCTTCTTGCTGTGATAGCCAATGGTGTGGGAGGCAGCCACAGTGAAGATTTCGTCGAGGGTGCCGATGCCGCCAGGAAGCGCCACGACGATGTCGCTCTGAGAGAGCAGCAGGTCCTTGCGGTCGCTGAGATTGTCGCAAGGAATCTCTACGTCGAGGTCGGGAAAAGTCTTGCCGCCTCGCTCTACAATGGTGGGAACTACGCCTATGGCTCTGCCGCCATGCGCCTTGACTGTCTTGCCGATGGTGTTCATCAGGCCGATGTTGCAGCCGCCGAAAACTAAATCGTGCCCTTGCTCTGCCATCCACTTGCCCATCTCCTCTGTGAGACGGAAGTAGTCGCTGTCAATATGGGCGTTTGCTGAACAGAATACTGCTATTTTCATTGTTATTATGTTTTTTATGTTTTGTCGAGTGCAGGATATCTTATGCAAAGATTACACCAACGAGCGCAATGAAAGCTTGCTTTCAGATTGCCGAGTGCAGCTAATCTTATGCAAAGTTAAATAAAAACTTTGGATTTGATTTCTTTTTCTGACTATTATTTCTTACTTTTGCAAACAATATAACTAATCTACCATTGCACAGATGACTAAAAACAGAATAATAAGATATTTTTTGATGTGGATTTGCTGTTTGTCGAGCCACGTCGCTGAGGCTGTGCCGACCCTTCAGAACGGCGGGGCTTGGGCGAAGCAGGGCGTTACAGAGAGAAGGCTCAACGAGCTCGACGGACTGGCGCACCATCACGCAACGGGTCTCGTGCAGGATAGACAGGGAATGATCTGGGTGGCAACATGGAACGGACTGAGCCGATACGACGGCTATCGCTTCGTGTCGTTCAAGCCGAAGGCGGGCGATGGATGCTCGATGGGCGTGAACCGCATCAAGGATATTCGTATTCGCGATCCTTATATATATTGTAATGTGGAAGGCTACTGCTTTGTCTTCGATATCCGCACGGGGCTGTTTGATGACAGCCATCTCTCCTGGAACAAGGCGCTGCGCAAATGGGGCTTCTCCGGTCAGGGAACGAAACGGCTGAAGACAGCCGACAGAGTGGAGTGGGCAGTGGACTCTCTGGGCGTAAGGATGAGCTACCGCAAGCCGTGTTATGCTACGTGGCTGTTGAGGCAACCTGGATGTCAGGTGAGGGCACTCTTCCGCGACCGCGAGGGACGAATATGGGTGTGCTCGCGCGACGATGCCTCTGTGAGAATCTATGACGCCAATCTGAATCTTCTGGGATTTCTTGGAGCCGACGGCCGACTGCATGGCGAGAAGACTCCTTTCCGGTCGGCTGTGTACACGATGTTGCAAGACGAGGACGGCTGCCTATGGTTGGGATGCAAACCTGGTGGACTGTTGCATCTGTCGCCCCGTGCCGACGGCAGCTACGACATCAGCCGAATAGCGCTTGTAATCTGTGGTAGGGAGAAAGAACATCATGTTTACTCAATGCAGAAAGACCGATGGGGCAGACTGTGGGTGTCAACGCTGAACCATGGACTGTTCTGTCTTACCCGTACGGGAAAGAGTTGGAGGTGTCAGCCCATCGTCCTCTCTCATGACGACAAGACAGGCAAGTACTTGGGGGTGCGAATGATATATATCAGCCATCGTGACGAGCTGCTGGCGGGCACAACGCTTGGACTTTTCGCCACGAAGCTTACTGCCGCCAATCCAGCCTCGCTGCGCTTTATCCGGCATGAGCGTGAGGGCGGAAGAGACGGCAGCCTGAGTTGCTCTGCCGTCATGTTTATGGCAGAGGACAGGGCAAACAGACTCTATATCTGCACCGAGGGCAGCGGACTGAACATGGTGGAGCCCGGCATTTCGCTGCTCAGCAAAGATGTGGACTTCAGACACTTCGACAGGCGCGATTTGCCGGAGGACTTCCTCTTGTCGGCTTTCGCGTATGGACAATATATGTGGTTTGTGGGCACCAACGATTTGACGGGCGTGGACGTGGAACATGGACTATCGCTCTATTTCAACCACCGCACATGGACCGATGAGCTGATTTTCTCGGATGCGCAGCCCCTGAGATGGAAAGGCGGCAAATGGCTCATGGGTCTGACGGACGGTCTGGTGCTGATGGATATGGACCGGCTGACGAAGCGCACCAAGGCACCGCGCATCGTACTGACAAAGGTGTCGGTGGAAGAAGGCGAGATGATGGAGGCGGTGAGCGCCCACGACACCATCTGCCTCGATGAGACAGAGCGCAATGTGAAGATTGAGTTTGCTGCCATCGACTATGCCAACACCCAGTCGATAAGCTATAGATTCCTGTTGGACGACGGTGTATGGAACACCTTAGAGAACAGCCACACGGTGACGCTGCTCAACCTTTCGCCCGGTACGCACACGTTGCGGGTGGAGTCGAAACTGCCCACAGGACAATGGGCGGGCAACGTGAAAGTGGTGACAATCTTCGTGAAACCAACCATCTGGCAGACTACTACCGCCAAGGTGCTGTATGTGCTGCTGGCGCTGTTGTTTATCTATACCGTGGTGTACGTGACGAGGACAATTCGCTCCTCCCACCGCAAGCAGAGGGAACTGTTGGGGCAGTATCTCGACCTGATGGAGAAATATGACAAGGAGAAACACCTCGTCGTGGCTGTCAAGGCTGCTGGGGCAGATAAAACTGCTGTTGAGGTGGCAGAAAAGGCTGCTGAGGAAACGGTTGTTGTCGACGGTCAACAGCCCTTGCAAGCCGACAGCCGCAGCGTAGGCGAGGAGAGCCTGAACGAGGAAGACCTGCGCTTCATGCAATGCGTGGTGGAGTTTGTGGAACAGCACATCGACAATTCCGACCTCAGTGTGACCGAGCTGGCAGCCAAGCTGAACGTCAGCAAGTCGGGACTGAACCGCAAACTGAAGAGCCTGTTGGGTGTGGCGCCCAAGGAGTTTATCAACAAGGCACGCATGAACCGTGCCGTGGCGCTGTTGCATCACAGCGACCTTCCTGTGAAGGAAATCGCCTATCGTTGCGGTTTCAGCGATCAGAACTACTTCGGTAAGTGTTTCAGGGCGGCAATGGGCGTCAGTCCGTCTGAATATAGGCAGAAAAACGGGCTTTGAAACGTTTTTACCGAACATTTGGAACGTTTTTACCACTCATGTCGGGGTTTTTTGGCTACTTTTGCCCTCGACATTCTACTTCAAATATTTAAAAACTAATAGCAAAAACCTATGAGAAAAGTAGCGATTATTTTTATGAAGAAGTGTTCAGTACTATTGCTGATGCTTCTTTTCCCGTTAGGAGTGTTGGCGCAAAGCGTCACCGTTAGCGGACAAGTAACTGACGAGGCTGGCGAACCTATCATTGGCGCAAGCGTGAGGATTCCCGGCACTTCGGTGGGAGTGGTGACCGATATGGACGGTAATTACTCAATCTCTGTTCCGAAAGGAAAACAACTCGAAATCACTTATGTGGGTTACAAGAAGGAAGTGATCATTGCCAAGGAAGGCAAGATGACTGTCCAGTTGAAGGAAGATTCCAACATGCTTAACGAAGTGGTGGCTATCGGATACGGAACCGTAAAGCGCAAGGACGTGACAGGTTCGGTTTCTTCGGTAGGCAACACAGAACTCGTGTCGGTGCCTGTGGCTTCGCCTGTTGAGGCCATGCAGGGTAAGCTGGCTGGTGTGCGCGTCACCATGCCTGAGGGCAACCCCGACGCCGAGGTCATCATCCGCGTGCGTGGTGGTGGTTCTATCACCCGCGACAACACACCTCTTTATATAGTAGACGGTTTCCCCGTCAGCAGCATCTCCGACATTCCTACCAGCGACATCGAGAGCATCGACGTGCTGAAGGACGCTTCCTCTACCGCCATCTATGGTAGCCGTGGTTCCAACGGTATCGTGCTTGTAACCACCAAGAGTGGTAAGGCTGGCAAGGTGACTGTGAACTACAATGCCTATGTGGGCTTCAAGAAGGCTGAGGACAAGGTAGACGTGCTGGGAGTGGAAGACTATCTGAAGTGGCAGTACGAATTGTCGAGCCTCTCTACTGGTGCCAATGCCGGTAAGTACCAGCAGGTACTCGGCGGATGGGACAACATACCCAACATTATGAACTCGATGAAGACTACCGACTGGCAGGACGAGGTGTACGGACGCACCGGCAACGTGTTCAGCCATAATGTCAACATCTCGGGAGGTTCGGAGAAGTTGCGCTTCACAGCAGGATACAACTACATGAAAGAGAAAGCCATCCTGCTCACCTCTGACTTCTATCGCAGCAACCTGAACTTCAAACTCAACTATGAGCCCAACAAGAAGACCAAGCTCGAGTTCTCTACCCGTTACTCACGCACCAAGGTGAACGGTGACGGACAGAGCGACGCTACCGGCGACCAGAACTCTGTGCCTTCAGGCTCTTTCGGCCGTATCCGCCATGCTGTGGTACAGTCGCCTCTGACAGGCTCAGGAAGCCTTCTCTTCGATGAGAGCAACATCGATGACGGACTGGAAGACCCAATCACAGCCCTCAACGACAACTACAAGAAACGTGTTCGTGAAAACTTCAACATGAACGGAGCTTTCACATGGAAGATATTGCCCGAGCTTACTTTCCGCACAGACGTAGGTCTCGACATCTACAACAACGACTTCCGTTACTTCTTCGGCTCTACTACCTATGAGTCGCAGAACAACACCCTGGCAGAATACAAGAACATGCCGCTTACTACACGTACCCAGGTGAACCGCCGCACCGTGCGCAACTCCAACACTCTGCAGTACGACTTCTCTAAGATTCTGCCCAAGGCTCACAGCCTGAACCTCATGGTGGGACAGGAGAGCATCGTAAGCCGCGAGACACTGGCAACGACACGCATAGAGGGATTCCCTTCATTCTACGATGCCGACATGGCTTTCCACCTCTCTGCACAGGGCACTCCTACACGTGCCAACGAGTTCTACTATCCCGACGACAAGATGGTGTCGTTCTTCGGACGTGCCAACTACAGTTTCTTGGACCGCTATCTGCTTACCGCCACTCTGCGTGCCGATGGTTCAAGCAAGTTCTCTAAGGACAACCGCTGGGGCTACTTCCCATCAGTGGCAGCCGGATGGCGCATTATCGAGGAGCCTTGGATGAAGTCGACACAAGACTGGCTGAGCAACCTGAAGTTGCGCTTGAGCTACGGTGTGTCGGGTAACAACAACATTCCTTCAGGACAGACCAGCCGTACCTATTCTATCAAGGAGAGCTCTTGGCTGCACCTGCAGAACTCATGGCTCACCACGGGCAACGCAATGAGCAACCCCGACCTGAAGTGGGAAACCACACATTCGCTCAACCTGGGTATTGACTTCGGTTTCTTCAACAACAAGCTCAACGGTTCGTTCGAGGTGTACAAGAACAACGTGAAAGACCTGCTCATGGAGATGCAGATCACAGGTAGCGGCTACAACACACAGTACCAGAACGTGGGCGAGACCAAGAACTCTGGTTTTGAGTTGACATTGAACTACGATGCCATCAACACCAAGAACTACGGTCTGAACTTCTCGTTCACACTCGGTCATAACACCAATGAGGTAGTGAGCCTCGGAAGCATGGACTCATACAGTAAGCCTTCTTACTGGGCAAGTACAGAAATTGGCTCCGACTACTTAGTGAAGCCAGGAAAGCCTGTAGGAACCATCGTCGGCTACAAACTGGCAGGAACAGGACGCTACGAGGTGGACGACTTCGAGGGTTACGATGCTGCCGCAGGACAGTGGAAGTTGAAGGAAGGTGTGGCTGATGCCAGCGGTATTGTGGGCACAGTACGTCCTGGTACCATGAAACTCCTCGACAAGGACGGTTCTGGAACCATCAACGATGACGACAAGTTCGAGATCGGCGACGCCAACGCATGGGCTATAGGTGGATTCTCTATCGGTGCACGTGCCTACGGTTTCGACTTCAACGCCGACTTCTCTTACAGCATCGGCAACGATGTTTACAATGCTGACAAGATAGACCAGACCTCTACACGTGGCGGTATCTGGCGCAACCTCAACACCACGATGGCAAGCGGCAAGCGCTGGACCAACGTAGACGAGAACGGCAACTTCATCAACGATGCAGCCAAGCTCGCCGAGATGAACAAGAACACCACTATGTGGTCGCCTTACACAACAAAGGCTGTGCTCACCGACTGGGCTATCGAGGACGGATCATTCCTCCGCCTCTCTACACTTACTTTGGGTTACACACTGCCTAAGACATGGATGCAGAAAATCTATGTTCAGAACCTGCGTCTATACTTTACCGCTTCAAATCTTTTCTGTATCACCGGTTACAGTGGTATGGATCCAGAGGTGGACTGCTGCCGCAACGTGCTGGTTTGTCCAGGCGTAGACTACTCGGCTTATCCAAGAAGCCGCCAGTTCATCTTCGGTCTTAATCTTACATTCTAAAAAAACACTTAAAGGAAACATCGTTATGAAAATAAAATATGTATTTACAGCCCTGTTGGCTGGCGCTACACTCATGTCGTGCAACGACTATTTGGACGTAGAAAGCGAGTCACAATACAATGACAAGGTGGTGTTCTCTAACACCCCGCTTGCCGAGAATACGGTCATCAGCATCTACAGCTGGTTTGCCGCCACCAATTCTCACCGTGCGCGCTACATGCCTTACTATGGCATGAATACCGATGCCGAGTGCTACTTCGACATGGCGCAGCCTTCGTCGGACAACAAGACCTCGCTCTGCACTTACAGCGCCTTCTCTGCCAACAACTGGATGGCTTCTGGAAAAGACCCTAACGCCTTCACAGGCTTCTTCAACGGCATTGAGGCTGCCAACTGCTGCATCGAGGGAATACGTGCCTATGGCAATCCTGAGAGCAATGCCGACATGGCTTATCTCTTAGGCGAGTCGCTCACCCTGCGTGCGCAGTACTACTATGACCTCATTCGTGCCTGGGGCGACGTGCCAGCCCGATTCACATCGGTGAAACAGAGCACCATCTACCTTCCCAAGTCAGACCGCGACGTCATCTACAAGCAGATTATTGCCGACCTGAAAGAGGCTGCAGGCTATCTGCCATGGCCAGGAAAGGCTGAGCGCACCAAGACGACAGAGCGAGTGAACAAGGCTTTTGCCTTGGGTCTGCGTGCACGCCTCATCCTCATGGCCGAGGGTTACAGCCAGCGTCCTACATCGCTCGACAATCCTACTACTTATGAGGTGCGCCGCAGCAACGATCCTGAGCTTACCAGCACAGCCCTGCTGCAGGAGGCTTACGACGACCTGAAACTCGTCATCAGAGAGAGTGGACTCGCACTCGACGCCACTTACGAGCAGTTCTGGAACGACCTCGCTACTGACGTCATCACCATCGAAGGCTCACACAAAGAGTCTATCTTCGAGATTCCATTCAACGACGGACGTGGACGATTCTTCTATCACTTTGGTGTTTACCACAAGTCGAAGAGCCCACATTTGACCAAGACCAACTATGGCGGACAGAACATTCCTGCTCCTACACTCTACTATGAGTACGACAATGCTGACCAGCGCCGCGACGTGAACTGCGTGCCTTACAAGTACGACAACGGCTACACAATGGCCAAGTTGGGTGACAACGATGCCTCTGCTCCAAGTTTCAACTTCGGCAAGTACGACTATGAGCGCATGACACGCCAGGTGACCTCCAACGACGACGGTGTGAACCTGCCCGTGCTCCGCTACGCCGACATCCTGTTGATGGCAGCTGAGATTGCCAACGAGCTGGAAGGTCCTGATGCAGCCAAGCCTTACCTCAAGGAGGTTCGCAACCGCGCCTTTGCCGTAGCCGACCGCCCTGCAAACGTAGAGGCTTATGTCAACGCCATCAGCTCGAAGGCCGACATGCTGAAGGCCATCCAGAAGGAGCGCCTTCTCGAATTCCCTGGCGAGATGCTGCGTAAGCAGGACCTCATTCGCTGGAACTTGCTCGGAACAGCCGTAAGACAGACCGTGACCGACATGAGAGCGCTGCGCGACCGCACAGGCAAGTATGCTGACGTGCCTACAGTGGTTTACACACGCACCAATGCTGCTGGCAAGTTGGAGTACTATGGCTTGGCTAAGGGTGAGACAGCAGCTCCTGCTGGCGAAGGCTGGACACAACTCGACTACGACTTCGTGTCTGCCACAGTGAAGGACAACATGCTGGCCAACTATTTTGCCAACGATCCAGACTCCCGTCAGTACTGGCCTATATTCGACTCAGACATCAACGCGTCGAACAACGCATTGATCAACAACTACGGATATTAAAATAACTGACTTTTGCATGTGGGGAAGTTAAAGGGAAGTTAAGGGACAAATGTCCTAAGTTTAAACTATAAGACTATTATTTCTTAACTTTCCGAACGACCGACGGGAGTGATAACAGCTTTAGCTTCTATCAATTTCCTCGCTTGCGAAACTTGAATTCAAATAATGAATTAACGGTAGGTTTTTAGTTATATATTAAAACAAAACGCAGGCCTCTCTGCCTCGTGAGAAGTGGAGAGGCTTTTTTTCTTAAAATCTACTTTCGCAGGAATTGTTCCAGGGACAACAATTTGTTCCAACAGCAATATTCCCAACATTGACAATTTGTTCCAGCGACAATATTCTCAATATTTTTCAAACCACTTAAAAACCGGGAAGCCTCATGAAGAAAGCTGTCTTTACTCTTATTTGCAGTCTTGCCTTTGCAGCAGGAGTTATGGCGCAGGATGCTCCGCTCGATGTCTCGAAGCGGGTGGCTGATTATCTGCTGAGCCATCACAACCACAACGTGTCAAAGGCACAGGACGGACACACTCACATCGACAGCTATTATCAGGAATGGAGATACGTGAATGGTGTGCTCGGAGTGGCAATGCTCAATCTTGCCGATGCGGCAGGTGAAAAGAAGTATGAGCAGTTTGTCAAAGAGAACTTTGACTTTTATTTCGAACCAAAAATACAGCGACAACTCAAGAAAGAATACGGATCGGGCGTGCGCGACAATGCGTGGCGCAGATTCTTCTCCATGTCGAGCCTTGACGACTGCGGAGCTATGGGCGCTGCCCTCTCCGAACTGGCACGACGATACAAAGACCAACGTTACGAGAATTATCTCGACAAGATAAGCCATTACATTCTTACTCAGCAGGAGCGTATTCCCGAAACAGGCATTTACTGCCGGGGAAGGGTGGGAGAGCGAACTCTCTGGCTCGACGACCTGTATATGTGTACTTCTTTCCTGGCTCATCAGGGAAGTCGCAAGGGTGCATCGTCCGACTTGTTGCAGAGAGCGGCAGAACAGGTATTGCTCTTCGACAGTCTGCTCTTCGACAACGACAAGCACCTCTATTGGCATTGTTTCTATTATGATACGACCCATGCCCACGGCACCGCCCACTGGGGAAGAGCCAACGGATGGGCGTTTCTGGCACAGGCTCTCGTGCTCGACAGATTGCCCGAAGAGCATCCTCTGCGAGACAGATTGCTGCAGCTGTTCCGAAAAAGAGTGGAAAACATCATCGCCTATCAGGACGCACAGGGCATGTGGCACCAGTTGCTCGACAAGCCTGATTCTTATCCCGAAACTTCCTGCACAGCCATGTTTGTCGCAGCCATTGCGCATGGTGTGAACAAGGGCTGGCTCGACAGCTCGTTCGCCTCTGTGGCGCTGCAGGGATGGAAGGCTGTCTGCAGTCAGATAACCCCTGAAGGACAGGTGAAGAATGTGTGCATGGGAACAGGCATCAGCCGCGACTTGCCTTTCTATTACAACCGACCGGCTCCGCTCAACGATGCCCACGGACTGGGAGCCGTGGTGCAGGCAGGAATAGAAATCAATAACGTAACAACAAAAACAACAGAATAGATATGAAAAACTTAAAGCTAAAACTCACATTCCTGTCGCTGTGCGCCTTTGCAACAGCGGCTCATGCACAGCAAGTGAAAGGAAACAGCGTGCTCTACACATCGTCACAAGGCAATATGCGCATCGAGATGTGTTCGGAAAGCATGTTTCGTGTAACCAAGGTGCCTGCACAGCAGATGCCTGATAATGAGAAGTGGATGGTGGTCAACTACAACTTCCCACAGGTGGATTTCAGCGTGGACGGCAAACAGATAAAGACCAGTAAGCTGCAGGTAAGCATTCAGGAAGCTCCCTGGCGCATACAGGTGGCTGATGCTTCGGGTAAGGTGCTCTACGAGGAGTTGACATCGGGCTGCAAGGACAGCATATATAATGAGGTGAAGATGAATCCCGACGAGCACTTCTTCGGCTTCGGTGAGCGCATGGATCGCATCGACCAGCGTGGACAGCGTGTTCACCTCAATGTGGAGCTGGGACGGGGCTCAAAGCCTGCGGTAGGCGGCAAGGACATTCTGAGAGCCAACTACTGTCCTGTACCTTTGATGCTCAGCAACAAGGGCTACGCCGTGTTCTTCCATACTGCTGTGCCCAACGACTGGGACATGGGATGGACCACCAACGACAAGTACAGTTTCTCGGCACCTGGTGGCGACAACGACTATTATTTCATCTATGGCGAACAGTTGGAAACTCTGATTCACAGCTATCAGCAACTCACGGGCGTGGCGCCTCTTATGCCACGTGCTGCTTACGGTCTGCACATCGGCTCGTACAGCGGTGGAACATGGCATCATGAGAGCAAGGCCAACGATACGTATGTGGTCAATCTCATCGACCGCCTGCGTCAGGAAAAGATTCCGTTCGACATGATGTGGCTCGACTCTACCTGGCGCCTCTTTGCCAAGTTGGGCAACGGAGGCTGTACCTTCGAGTTCCAGGATCAGTTTAAAGACCCAAAGGGCATGATCGACCATGCCTATAAGAATCATGTGGCAATGTTTGGTCTGCACATTCGTTCGCTGGTCGACAACGGCAAGCGCAACAATCTGCTCACCACAGCACAGAAGAAGGGACTCACCATTCAGGACGGTGGAACCAATGCCATCATCAACTTCTTCGACGACAAGGCTGTGGACTGGTGGTGGAAGAATGCAGCCAAGAAAGTGACCGACCTGGGAGCCAAGTTCTTCAAGACTGATGTGGGAAGCGCTCTGAACTACAACAATCCAAATATCGAGCAGAAGGCTGCCCACAACCTCTTCCCTATAGCCTATGCCAAGGCACCTTATGAGAACTTTGCCAAGCTCAACGGACAGCGTGGCTTCGACCACACACGCGAGGGTTATGCAGGTATTCAGCGCTATCCTTTCATCTGGGCTGGCGACTGGGGCTCGGAGTGGCAGTGGTTTGAACCTATCATCCGCGGCGGTATTAATATAGGACTCTCTGGTGTAGGCTATTGGAGCCACTGTATGGGTGGATTCGAGCAGTATTCTGCCTACGACACCGACCTCTATCTGCGCTGGGTGCAGATGGGAATGTTCTCGCCTGTGTCCATCCTCTTCGGTATGGATCATCCTCGTTATCATGCGCCATGGACTTATGGCGAGGAAGCACAGAAAATATTCATCCAGTACGACTCGCTGCGTTATGCGCTCCTGCCTTACATCTACACCAGCGCCTGGGATATGTACAAGACCAGCCGTCCGCTGATGACACCTTTGTTCTACGATCATCTGCAGGATGTCAATACCTATCAGATTTCAGACCAGTATATGTTTGGCCGCGACATGATGGTGTGTCCTGTAACGGTGAAGAATGCACTCTCGCGTCCTGTTTACTTCCCCGGTGGCGACTGGCTCGACTTTTGGACAGGTGAGCGCATCAGCGGACGCCAGTACAAGTCGTTCCTCACACCTATCGAGATCATGCCTATCTTCCTGCGCCGTGGAGCCATCATTCCCCGTCAGGAAGCCATGCAGTACGTGGACGAGCGCCCCAACACCAACATCTCGCTGCTCATCTATCCTTCCGAGCATTCGGTGTACGAAATGTATGAGGACGACGGCAAATCGCTCGATTATCAGAAAGGAGTTTATGCCGTCACCAAGATGGAGAGCCGACTGGCACAGAACGAGTGGATACTCAACATCACGACTCCTAAGGGCGACTACAAGCCTGTTTCGCACTACTACAGCGTAAGTGTTTACCTTGACAAGAAGCCTAAACTCGTTACTGTAGCCGGCAAGTTTGTCGATGGATGGAAGTACGACGAGAAGTTGCGCTTACTTACCTTCGATGCAGGCGAGGGCGATATGGAAGTGGTTGTCAAGATGTAAAATCAAGACTTTGGGGGTTGAATACTTTGCCATGAAGCATATGGCTTTAACTTCTCCAACTACTCTAACTTCTTCATTTGCATTTATAAAGATATTACTATGTATAGAAACAGATTTTTCTTATCGGTTGCCGCCGTGCTTGCAGGTACGGTGGCAATGGCTCAGGGCTCTTACAAGGCTCTGAAGTTCAAGACAGCCACCTCGCTCTACAACTACGAGATGCTGCCAGTACACGCTCAGAACTATGAGCGCCAGCAGGCTTTCGAAAAGGCTTGCCAGTCGAAGGAAGCCATGCAGCAATACGTGAGCCAGTTGCGCAGTCGTTTTAGTCAGTTGGCTGGCGAAATGCCACAGCGTGGCAAACTCAATGCCAAGGTTGTGGGCTCGTTGAAGGGCAACGGCTTTATAGTCGAGAAGATTGTCTTTCAGAGTACGCCAGGCCGTTACGTCACAGCCCATCTTTATCTGCCCGAGAAGGTGCAGGGCAAGATTCCTGCCTGTATCGAGATGTGCGGACATGGACTCGACGGAAAGGGCACGGGTTCGGGAAGTGCTGAGCAGTTGGCTGTCAATGGTATTGCTTCCATGGTGGTCGACCCCTTCTCACAGGGTGAGCGCCAGCAAACCATCGATGCACAGGGCAAGAATCTTACCCGTGGCGTAACTACCGAGCATACACTCATTGCTCCGGGCTTCATCCTCCTTGGCAGCAGCCTTGCCGCACAGGAGTTTTTCGACAACAGCCGCGCCATCGACTATCTGCTCAGTCGTAAGGACATTGATGGCGACAAGATTGGTTGTTATGGCTTCTCGGGAGGCGGCACGCAGTCGTCTTATCTGGCTGCTCTCGACGACAGGGTGAAGGCAAGTTGTGTGGGATTGTTCTTCTCGTCGCGCGAAAGAACCCTGGAAACTCAAGGCCCAAGCGATGGATGTCAGTGGATACCGGGCGAAGGACGCGAGCACATCGAGATAGCCGACATGGCGATGATGAATGCGCCAAAGCCTTTCCTGATTCTTGACGGACGTTTCGACTTCGTTGACCATTGGGGAGCCTTGCGTGGCTATGAAGAGGTGAATCGTTGCTACAGTCTGCTGGGAGCGCCCGACGCTGCCGAACAGTTTTATTACGACGACGGACACGACATTCCCAAGCCCAGCCAGGACAAGATGGTAAGCTTCTTCCGCAAGGCTCTCTTGGGCGATGCACAGGGCGAGGTGAAGCCTTATACTTACTGGCGTAGTGACGACATGCGTTGCACCAAGACAGGACAGGTAAACTTGGAATACAAGGATGCGCTCAGCTCCATGCAGGAGTGTGAGGCACAGATGGACAGGCTGTCAGCCCAGCGCCAGGCTTTCTGTTCGCAGTCGGCCGACAAGGTGAAGGATGGCATTCTAAAGCTGTTGGGACTTCCTGGACTGAACGACCACTGGAATGCTATTGAGACTCGCCACGAATCGCAGCGCGACGTGGAGGAATATCGTTATCAGCTCGATTGCGAAGGTCAGTATCCTGTTCCTGTCATCGTCAGGATTCCGTCGGTTGCCAATCAACAGTCGAAGGTTTGCATCCATCTTGCTGATGCAGGAAAGGCAAGTCTGCTGATAGAGACCGATCGTCGTGATGTATTCTCCGACGGCACGATTCATGTTTATGCCGACCTGCGAGGTTTTGGTGAGACGAGCGACATTTTCGAGTACAACCTTTCCAAGTATTGGAATACTCAGTATCGTTCTGCTGTAACTGCCCTTCATGCAGGCAAACCGCTCATAGGTCAGCGTGTGCAGGATTTGCGCACCATTCTCAATTTCTGTTCGGCTGACGAAAAGTTGAAGGGCCGCCAGATAACAGTCAAGGCTGACGGAATGAACGCAGTCGTAGTGATGCACGCTGCTGTGCTCGACGAGCGATTGGCTGGTGCCACACTCACCCGCACATTGAAGACCTGGCGCAATTACATTCAGCACCCCGTGCAGCACGACATGATGTCGAACGTCATTCCTGGTGTCTTGCGCTGTTACGACATTCCCGATCTTCTTTCGTTGGCAAAGGGAAGGGTCGTTATCCAGGACTAAATCGTTGGCAGGCACACTTGCCGACAAAAACAAGGTGCAGTTTGCTATCCTTACCGCTGATTGTGCAATGAAAAAGTAAAATACTATTGATAGAATGCGCCCTGAATCAAAGTTGTTTGTTGGTTCAGGGCGTTTTGTGTTTTCTTTTTTCGGATATTTTAGTACGCATTTCATTTGTTTTCCAAATTATTTTTTTTATCTTTGCATAAGATAAGCTGCACTCGGCAATTTGAAAGCAAGCTTTCATTGCGCTCATTTGCATTATCTTTGCAAAAGATAAGCTTCGTCTCAGCAAAACATTCAACACTTAAAAACTCAATAACAATGAAACATTTGGATTTTTCACTCTTCACATTTTTTGCCTTGCTGATATTCTCTCAGCCATCTTTCGCCCAGAAACCGAATGCGAAACAACTGCCTGTGCGAGAGAATTACGAGTGGCAAGGTGAGTTGCCCGTTTACGTCGAACAACTCAAACAGGAACTCACATACCCTATGGCATGGGGTAACAGTCCTATCAAAAACTTTGCAAAATGGAAGAAGGCTGCCCGTCAGAAGATATTTGAATGTATGATGACACCTCCTCGCCGAGCCAAGTCGTGGGACATGAAGGTGATAGCCGAAGAACAACGAGATGGTTATCGTGCACAGAAAATCAGCTTCTGTGTCAACGCCTATGCCCGCATCACAGCCTATCTTCTTATACCCGACGGCAAGGGACCTTTCCCTGCCATCAATGCCCTCCATGACCATGGAGCCCACCTCTACATCGGCAAGGAGAAGATGATACGTCCCTTTGATGTCGACACCGCCGTTGTCGCCGACGCTGATGCATGGGCAAAGAAGTTGTACGAAGGTCAGTATCTTGGCGACTATCTTGCCCGTCACGGCTATGTAGTCTTCTCTGCCGACGCACCTCTTTGGGGCGAGCGTAGCCGTAAGGAAGGTATCGACCGCAACAAGTATGATATTATCGCCGGCAACATGATGATGCTTGGACGCGACCTTTCTGCCTTTATGACTTACGACGATATGGCTGGAACCGATTTTCTGTCTACTCTCCCTATGGTCGATAAGGACAGGATAGGATGTGTGGGATGTTCTATGGGCGCATACCGTTCCTGGATGCTTGCTGCCCTCTCCGACAAGATCAAGGCGAGTGCCAATATCTGCTGGATGATCACTACCGACGATCAGCTTACCCTGCGTTATGGACGAAAGGAGAACGGAGGGTTTGCCAACTGCATTCCTGCACTCCGTCAGTACCTCGACTATCCTCACATCGCCTCCTTGGCTTGTCCTCATCCTTCTCTCTTTATTAGTGGCACCCTTGACCATCTTTTCCCCGTCCCCGGAGTCAAGAAGGCTTTCGAGCAGATGCATGCTGTATGGAACAGCCAACATGCAGATTCTCTCCTTACCACCGAACTTTGGGACGTGCCTCATTCCTGCGGACTTCGCATACAGCAGAAGATTCTCCAATTCCTTGACCAAAACCTTTGATGAAGGAATGAAAGGGACTTCCTGTAAATGAACACGCCAAGTGTCTAAAACTTTCCAACCATATAGGTCGAAAAGTTTCGACCTATATGGTTGGAAGTCCAAGATCTCCTATAAGCAGTACGCCCTGTTTTACTCTAATTGAGCAAGCTTTGAGCGCATTTTTTAACGTTAATT
>ERZ773209.155-NODE-155-length-51463-cov-22.184154_pt1 | contig 51463 bp, 39 predicted proteins | sample MGYA00511109_ERZ773209 | MGnify/ENA primary metagenome ERZ773209 (study PRJEB29015, sample SAMEA2737786) | human gut metagenome | biome: human gut; feature: human-associated habitat; material: faeces | place: China | collected 2012 ...
TTTAACACGCATAATTTGCTAGTTTCCAACAATTTTCGTATTTTTGCAGGGAGATTCTGTATCTCTTATGTAGAGATTCAGAAGAAAACATCGAAAACGAACTAATATTCAGTTAAGAGATGGACGTGACAAAAATAGAGAATCAGGTTTCGGCCCCTCAGATGGGGGACGACGGCGAAGCCGTGCTTAAAAATCCCCAAAATGAGGCATTGGGACATGAAAATGAGCCAAAAATGCCCGATGATGCAGGTTGGTATGTCGCTGTCGTAAGGTGCAACTGCGAGAATACCATCGGTAAAACACTTGAACTTTATTTCCAAAGACATAAGATTTGGTTTGAATATTGGGTTCCTATGCAAAGAATGGTAGTCATTGACAAACGAAGCAACAAGCGAAGAGTCAAGGAAAAGGTCTTGCTTACCACCTTTATCTTCTGCCATGTTAGCCCCGACCATCTTGACACCATTCGTTTCCGCTCCGATGTCTATAAGATGCTCACCATGCCAGGCCATCGTGAAATCTACCGCCTCAGTGACAAAGAAGTGGAAGATTATCGCCGCCTTGTAGAAAACCCAGACCTTCCAGTCACTCCTTGCTCTGGTCCTTTACGCAAAGGACAGAGAGTAAGAATCACCGAGGGTAAAATGGCAGGATTGGAAGCATACGTGCAACGTCTATCTGGTAAGAAAGCCATCATCGGCAATGAAATCAAGTACATCAGTGGTGCAACCATTGAGATTGATAGAACATTCTTAGAAGCCATAGAATAAAAAAAACTATTTTAATGTTTAACGAACGCTATTTTTCCAACTTGCATAATATGATTATTCCTTTGTATGGGTTTAATCACTATCATAGTGCAAGTAATTGCGAAGAAAATACAGAAGGATTTATTGGAAGAGACTCCATTATAGACAAACTTTCTGCTTGGCTGGATGCCCCAAAGGGTAAAACGGCGTATTCTGGTGCTTATCTCATCACAGGCTATCGTGGAATGGGAAAAAGTTCGTTTGTGCATAAGGCTGTTGCTAAACTTAGTCCTAAGCCACATGGATTTATTGAGAAAATAAGGAGATTTGGAAAGCCAAAATATGTAACTGTTACTGTCAATGTTGGCAACGAGTTGCTTACAACCAAAGAACTTTTGGGAATGGTTTGCAAAGTTGCAGCCAAAAAGTTTGAGGAGGAAGCGACAGGCTCTAAACTCACAAAGCCAATACCCCAGATTTCAAACTTTTTACTCCCAATATTTTTATGGCTCTTTATTGTTGCTATCATGGTATATTGGCTTTTTCATGTTCCAACAGTACGTTTTGGCTTGCTTGATTATCTTATAGATCCTACATTAAAGTCCTGGTCTATTTATACCATTGGTATATTAGGTGTCTTGTCAAGCGGTTGGTTAACCAATCGTATTCTTTTAGCATTATGGCATCTTACAAAATTGGATTATTTTATTACCATCAATCAAGTCAAACATTATTGGCATTATCTTATTGAACGTATAGATGCGGATATTGCATTAAATACGGAGACCGGAACCTCACCTAAGAATCCTATCCATGAGTTAGGTATGTATTTCAAGTTCGGAAAGAACGTGTCATACCCTATTGCAGATGTCCCAGAAATGCAAGAAATGCTAGTGGCTCTTCTTGATTTGATAAACAATTTATATCGGGGAAACTTGCATTTTATCTTCATCATCGATGAATTGGATAAAATATCGCCAAAGGATGAGGATAGCAAGCAGATGCCAGAATACAATACAGGCAACAGCTTTAATGGTGAAAGCAGCAATCGCAGTCGTCAAAGAGCTTTAGGTGAGTTGCTTGCCAATATGAAGTACTTCATTTCCAGTTCAAAAGCGAAATTCGTCTTTGTTGCAGGGTATGATATGTATGAAGAGACTCTCTCCGACATCTCTAATCGAGAGTTCAATATTCATAGCATATTCAATGGCCATATCAATGTCAGCAGTTTCTTTAGAAGAACTAACCATTATAGTGGCGTTGAGTCTATGATAGAGCAATACTTATGCCAACTGCTGATAGGTGGCAAGACACAATCAAAAGATGGAAAAGTCTCTTTACGAGATTATACAGATTATTGTAGGAAAGAATGGAAGAAGCAAGCCGTTACCGAGGAAAGAGGCCAAACATACGAGCATATCTTGGAGCGTAGAATTGTATTCCTGCATAATTTCTTGACCTATTTGGTATATATGAGCAATGGTTCGCCAAAGAAGCTTGCCATTTATATAGAGAAGTATGTAAGAACACAAGAGCGAATAACAGAAAAGATTGAACGTGACAAAGTTTTGGGTAATGGTTACGACATTCATTTTGGCAAAGAAGCCAGTAAGTATTACCTATTCTTTGACAGTCGCAACGTACAGAGAATATGTTTTGTCAACTATTTGCTGTATCCTATGATTCAGAACTTGGTTGACAAGTCAAACATCTACAATGACAAGCTGTTGGTATCAACCTCCTTTATGTTGTCCAACTTGTACAAGTTCCACAAGTCAGGTTTTTCAATGCGGAATCTTGAATACATGCCAGAACTTCTTGACATCAACAAGATGCCAGAGTTGCGAGATTTCATTGGTGGCATCGTTGAATTTATGACACAAACGCACATAGACGAGACTGTGATGAATCTGTACAAGTATAAGTTCCCTATGCATTTGTCAGAGGAAATTACTTTCTATTCCAAGACCTCAGAAGAAATCTCGTACTTGTTCAACTTCTCTCATGACGAACTACTTTCTGTAAAGAGCCTTTATCTTCGCCAGTTAGAACATTATAGCCAAAAGCACGAGGCTAAGGCTACAGCCAGTCTACATCACACTTTAGGTGACATTTACATGTTGGAAGAAGACTATGAATTGGCTATATACGAGTATCAAGAAGCATTGTCTGCTTTGTATCGTCAACAAAAGCACAAGAAAGACATTTCTCTTTCTTTGACAGAAATGGAACCATCCCGAATGCTGTTTATGATTCGCCTGTCTTTGAAATTAGGCTTAGCTTACGAAAAGCGCAAAACATACGACACTGCATATTTGACATATGCCCAGTTAACAGAGAAAATACGGAAGTACTCTATCTGTAAGGATACATACGACAAAGCACTTCTATTTGATACAATCCGTATTACTTATCTTGCTCCATTGGCAAAGTTATTTGTCAAGGAAAAGATGGACTTGGGAGGTTTTACGAAATTAGATGTAGAGCAAGCAGAAATTGATTTCAAGAAGGTTATTTGCTCTGCGAAAGACAAAAAATCCTTATTGGTGATAGATTTTTATTCCAAACTTGGTGACATCATGTATTACAGAAATGTTTCTGAAGCAGGAGTACTCTATATGCCATGTGCTGCATGTCGATATTATGGGAAGGCTATCGATACAGCAATACATGATTTGATTTTTGATGGAAGAAGTGTAACAGTCAAAGCAAGTAAATCCATTGTTTTTTTAGAGATTCTGCTAAATAAGGATCCAAAGAGAAACCTCATCACTTTTGACAATATACCATTGAAAATTGTCACAAAATCATTTGTTGGCATAGCAAACTGTTTATTAGGTTGCTCACAAAAATCGTTTGGTAAAGATTATGAAGAAAAGTTGTATTCTTTCTTTGAAACACTCAATCATCTTGCAGAGGAATACGCCCAAAATGAGGAAACGAGTGGTGTCAAGCACACCATCACAGTTAACTTTGACAGCGATTTAAGTTGTTTCATGAAGTCACAGCTCTATTATTGGTGTGCAGCCATGATGTACGAGATGATGGGTGAATATAAATCCGCGCATAGCATTTACTGCCAGATGTTGGATGCCGTGCAGACAATGCTTCCTGCATCAGGTTTCATGGCAAGCGATGGTATTTTGGATTTCTGCAAGTACATCGTCATAAAATCCATTCAAGACTCATACAAGCATTATGGACATATCAATACGACAGAGATTGATTTGTTTAAACGTATGTTGGGGAAGAATCTTATCACGGAAATTAGTCTTGATAATCTGAGTAATTCTACTGACATAGAGATTATACTATATAAGTATTACCACATATGCTTCTTGTCCCGAAGAGAATCTATTATTATGGATGTGTTGAAGCATACGCTTTCAGCTCGCCAATTAGGCTGCGACAAAATTATCAGTTCTTTGGTACAGAATATTCAGAACTTACGATTCAAGGAAGAAGCCAATGAACAGACTCTTTTCCTGTTGATGCCATCTTATCGAAAAGCATTTGTTAAAGGAGAACGCAATTTGTTGGATACTTTGCAGATTATAGATAAATATCTGCACAATTTCAACAGCGATATCATTATTAACCAAATTGGTTTGGATATTTTCAAAGACAACAGCACATCCAATGCAGACAAACGTTTCCAATTCTTGATATATCTCATCACGGATAGCCTTTTCTGCTTAAACAAGGTTACGGACATCCTTTCTCCACTCTATAGTACAACATTATATACTAATATGTATATAGGTGAATGCTATGAGCGAGAATTTGTATGGAATCATATTTTGATAGTCTTGCGTGAAGTGTTGTACTATATGCAAAGCAAGGACAAACTAGCATTTATCAATGGCTTTCAGCAGAGATACAAGTACAAGTTTGACGAATCAAGGATTTCATACTTGTTCAGTCATATAGAAAAGTTTGTAAAAGACTGTGGTACCTACAAAGAATTGTTGGCAAAACAAGAAAATACAGGAAAAGACCCTGTGGAAAGCATTTACGACAAGGTCTGTCCAAGCAGCCACAGGTATCTGACGAGTTCCTATTTGATAGGAAATGCTGTTGACTTTTATCACAAAGCTGTTGAGATGCATACCTGCGGAAAAGCCTACAAGGAAATGATGAGTACCTTGTATTTCTTGGAAGATGACCTGTTTAATAATTCATGCTATTTCAAGTTCGCCACGGAATTGTATTGTCTGAACAATGGATATATTCAAGGAAAAATAAACAAACTTGAAAAGACCTATTATTGTAACAAGGCACTTTTCAATATAGACAACTATTTAAACGATAAGAATTATGGCAACAACAACTGATTTTTCAGCATGGCTTTCATGTATAGATTTGAGTGATTATAATGATGTGTGGTCATTGTACCATACAGTGTCAGACTTGTCTGATTATTCCTCTTTTGAAATTTCTGAGAAAGATACGACAAATGGAACAAGATATTTCCTAAAGAGTGTTGAGTGTGATGAAACCTTGATGCTTGCTTCAGAAGCAGCACGCCAGACCTTTTTATCAATGATAGAAGATAATTATTGTGAAGGTATGGATATAGAGGGATATTATGCTTACCATCATGCAATGGAAAAAGACGATTAATTTAAATTGATATGAAAGTTGTCAAGGCATCACAACTTTTATACTCTATTTTGACAGTGGTTAAATTTGGAATAGAATAGACTTATAAAACGTAACGTTATGATAGCATCAGTTCAATATAATGATTTAAGAGGTACGGCAGCAGCTGATATTGCTGACGGTTATATGAATTCACTTCAGAAATATCTCATGGATACATACGAAAAGTATAATTCTGAGAGATATGTTTGCCGTGGTTGTACAATATATATAGGTGGTCAAAGAAATTTTCCTACAGCAAGTTTAAACTTTCTTTGTTGGGATAAGGTTGCAGAAAAGTTTGTTCGATTTAATCCACATAACTTTATAAGCTTGAATGATGTTTTTTCGCTCTTCAAGCGTTTCGAAATAGTTATTGGTACAGATGTGAATGATATAGAAGTTGATAATGATGATTATTTAGATTTGATGTAACTATGGATTCTCAAATAGAATTTCCTCCAAAAGCCATTTATCAAATAGCTAATATAATGGCAACTCAAAATTCCGCAGACCCAAACTACATGAAAGGTCCAGAATTGGTAAGTTTGTTCAATGTCTTGGGTTATCCAGATGCCTATACCTTTTCTGATGGGCGAGGAATTCAAACCGTTGATTATGGAGAAGGCTTATCGCGATTGACTTATGTTACTAAGCGTTTGCTGGATTTGAACAAAGTTTATCAAGTGCCTAATGCAATACAGGAATTTATTAAGAGAGCGCAACAACCATCAGAGTTTATGAATTCTGTGCAAAAAGTTTTGGAGCCAATGGCGTTGTTGCGGCAACTTCCCAAAGTTTTTACAGAACCAACATTATCAGAGAAAGCAAATGAAAATTCTGAGACAAATGCTGTTGATGATACTAAATTGGTTGATGAAAAAATATCAGTTATAGAAAAATCGAATCTAAAAATTTATGGCGAGCGAAAAAAGTCTTTGGAGGAATCTGTATTAGGAGAAATTCCTGATGGACATTGTGTCGTATTTATAAGTTATTCTTGGGATTCTCCATCACATAAAGAATGGGTAGCCAAGTTGGCTAAAAAATTAGCCGATAATGGTATTTATGTCCTTTTGGATGAATATCTTGAAGGAGGAACAACACTTTCTTCTTTTATGGAATTAGGTATAGCACGAGCAGAGAAAGTTTTGGTGATAGGGACTCCTAATTATCGGGCAAAATGTCTTGGATTGTCTTCAGGAGTAGCATTTGAGGAATCTATTATTCGTGAAAGTATGTTTCAGAATTTAGGTACCAAAAAGTTTATTCCTTGTCTTAGACTTGGAGAATTTACACAATCTTTTCCATTGATTCTTTCTGGTTGTAAAGGTTATGATTTCAGAAAAGACGAGGATTATACGACCACATTAGATGATCTTTGTCGAGATATTTATGGGCAGCCTCGCCGTCCAAGACCGAAACTTGGTGATATTCCAGATTACGCCAAACAATAATTTCCATTATGAATATTGAGAAAATGAAGTTGGGAACCAATGCTCGGCTTATACCGAAGGTTCTTGCAAAATATAGAGATACGTTTTATGCGTTGAAAGAATTGATTAATAATTCTCTCTATGCAAAGGCCACCCGCATAGACATCAATTTTGTTCCGTCAGCATGTGATGAAGATAGTATTTGTTTCCATCCGATAGACAAAATTCAAGTTTACGATAATGGCTATGGCGTATCTTATTCTGCATTTCGGAAAAGTATCATGGAAATAGCCACAGACAACAAAGCAGATGGTTATGGTGTCGGACGTTTCAGTGCTTTGCAGATAGGCAGACAGATGCATATATCGACTGTCGGTTATGATTCTGCCTCTGAAAATTATACCCAAACAGAGGTTGATTTTGACATTCAACAATTCGAAAAGGATGATTTGCAGACAAAGGAGTTTGAGGTAAGAACTTTCCAATTACCAAGTACACAAGAAACATATTATAAGGTTGAAATTACGAATCTTTATCATAATGAGTCTGGTTGTAATAGAAAAAACAAGTTAGGTAAGGAGTTTTCAAAAGTAGATTTTCCTCAAAAACTATTTGAAAGCTATCCTCTTTATATATTTGAAGGTAAGGTTAAATTCTACTTTAATGGTGTTGAGCTTAAAAGAAGTGATTTTACTACAGAAGCTCCATCTATAAAAAAGGTTTCCTATACAGATGTTTTTGGAAAAAAACATGATGTTACTTTCAAATATTATAGCCTTACTTTGAAAGAGCCAAAACTTCGTCTGTTTTTGCAGTGTAATGATGGTAGTATCAACTATACAGCTTTAGAATTTACGTATAATTCAAATTGGTATGCTCCATCATTGGGTACACAGTTTGTTATTATAGAGTCAGATTACTTGACAAAAGATTTTTGTGACAACTATGATTTGGCTCATTTGAACAATAAAGAATGGCAGAGCTTTAGCGTATTCTTGAAAAAAAAAATTGATGAACATTACAAAAAAGGTAATGTAAAATATAAAAAATTCATCGAGAAACTTCAAAAAGATAAAAGTTATCCTTATAGTCAGTCCGAGTTGGCAAGTCTTTCTTTGTCGGTAGATTTATTTAATCAAAGTGCCTTCATAATAGAAGATGACTTGAATATCTTAGAAACAGGGATAAACAATAAACGATTAATATATTCATTGCTAAGAAAGGTGATAGATGATGGTAATTTCAGCTTCATTATAGAACATGTGATGGGGCTGAGTAAAGAGAGTAAAGAAAAGCTTATGGATTTGCTTGACAAAACAAATTTAGAGGCAGTTGTCAATTATGCATCTACTATAGCCCAAAAAGAGCAAACTCTTGAATTGCTTAATAAGATAACTGTTTGTGAGTTAGATAAACATACAGAGCAATACAAAGAGATAACAAAATTGCTTTCAAGAAATATGTGGCTCTTTGGAGAACAATATACAGACACTATAGTCAAGGCTCCTGATGAAGATATTTGTAGAGTATTGGATCAACTTTTCAAAAGCAATATATCTTATAAGCCTCAAAAGAGAAATAATAATGTCTTGAAAGATTGTAAGCCGAAAGTGAAATCTTTGCCTGCAATGGCTTTTTACTCCGAAAGGAAATTGTCTACAGATATGAAGGAAGTTCTTTGTATCGTGATGTTGGCACCTTCTATAGAAGTAAACCAGCATGATTTGGCACAGATTGATAATTACATCTACCAGTTGGAAACGGATAATACGATCGTGAAGGATGGAGTTAAATTTCGCTTTTATTTCATCGTATCTGTGCTTGGAAATTTTGCCAAGTCGCAATTAAGCTCATCTAATTTGAATAGTAGTGAGCCTTCCCTATATAAAAAGGTTAGCCAAAATGGTAATGATATAAAGGCTTATCTAATTGAATGGCGACAAGTTGTAAAATGTAACAAAGAAAAGTTGTCTTATGCTTCTACGTCATTAAAGATGAACAAGATGGATGTGGAATCTACTTTTATGCAAGAGTACTCTGATTTGTTAGAAAAGAAAAATTTAGGTCAATTGCATGTCGTAAAATAACCACAATTGAATATTAATATGTCACATCAATCAAATAATAACAAGCAAATTGCGAAGAATACGCAGTTGTTTTACTTCCGAATGCTCTTTATGATGGTGCTGTCGCTGTACACGAGCCGTGTCATATTGAATGCATTGGGAGTGGAAGATTTCTGAATTGTCAAGACATATCATAAGAAAAGATAAACAAATAAACTTATGGCAGTAAAAGAATTAAGAGATATACGTAAGGAGATGTTTGCTGAAATGGAGCAACGTCTGAATGTGAATAGAAAGCCAGAAGACAGCTTCTTCTATTATCATTCCAGTGAGGACAGAATAGTCCTCTCTCATGCCCTGTTTTGGGTAATGACACAAAACATCAGGGGACATATCGCCAAAGAGAAGTACTTCTTGCTTCTCCGCCAATATCAGGAGGAAATGCTAAGTGCCTATCTCACGGAATCTGATGAATTCCCAGAGTTGCTGCACTATTGCAATGTCATGTATGAGACATTACCTATCATATTAAAAGGAGTATATGACCTTCGTATAGACAAAGATGCCCGTAGATTGGCAGCAATTGCAATCGTAGCAGGAGGATATGGAGGAGATATGCCAGAGGAACAATGCTACGACCTTTTGGATGACATGGACTTCTATTATAATAAGGTGAAATGTAAGAAGATAGAGCGTATTCTTCCCGATTTGAGTAAAATGGTTATAGAAGAGTCGATTCATTTAATTTAGAAAAATATTATTATGGAAGTAAAAAAGACAAACATACAAGGTGTACTCATAATTGAGCCACGCCTCTTCAAAGACTCTCGTGGTTATTTCTTCGAGAGCTTCTCACAGCGAGAATTCGATGAGAAAGTAACCCCAATCTTGGGTCATAAGATAAATTTCTGTCAAGACAATGAGAGTATGAGCTCTTATGGCGTAATGCGTGGCCTGCATTTCCAGCGTCCACCATTCACACAAACCAAGTTGGTGCGCTGTGTCAAGGGTGCAGTGCTTGATGTGGCAGTAGATATTCGCAAAGGATCACCAACATACGGACAGCATGTAGCAGTGGAACTGACAGAAGATAATCATCGTCAGTTCTTCATTCCAAGAGGCTTTGCTCATGGCTTTGCCGTGTTAAGTGAAACTGCAGTTTTTCAATACAAGTGTGATGAGTTCTATCATCCTGAGGCTGATGGTGGCATCAGCATTCTCGATAACACCCTTGGTATCGATTGGAAAATCCCAACCGAGCATGCCAATCTTTCCGACAAGGATACAAAGCATGCTATATTGAAGGATTTTGATAGTCCGTTTGATATCAGCGTGGATTTATACAAATAAATAATACGTTGTTCTTATTAGTCTCTTATGCAATGGTTATAGCTTATACACGAGATATTTTCGGAAAAGACTAAATCGTATAGCCTTATATATATTATAATGTACAACGATATACAAATTATTATTATGGCCGGCGGTGTAGGCAGCCGCTTCTGGCCAATGTCAACCCCCGATTACCCAAAGCAGTTTATTGATGTGATGGGAGTTGGCCGTTCCCTCATTCAATTGACAGTAGATAGATTGAAGCCAATCTGTCCTGTCGAAAACATGTGGGTAGTGACAAACGAGAAATATATCAGCATAGTCAAGGAGCAAATCCCTGACATGCCAGTAGACAACATATTAGCAGAGCCGGAGGCTCGCAATACTGCTCCATGTATTGCTTATGCTTGCTGGAAGATTCAAAAGAAGCATCCTGATGCCAACATTGTAGTGACACCATCCGATGCCCTGGTCATCAATACCTCGGAGTATCAGCGAGTGCTTAGCAAGGCTTTGTGCTATACTTCTGATAAGAACGCTATCGTTACTATCGGTATCAAGCCAAGCCGCCCAGAAACTGGCTATGGCTATATCGCTGCAGCAGAGCAAACATCCGTAGATGAAATCTACAAGGTTGAGGCTTTCAAGGAAAAACCAAATCTGGAGACTGCCGAGCAATATCTTGCAGCTGGCAATTACTATTGGAATGCCGGTATCTTCGTATGGAATATCCATACCATCCGTAAGGCTATCCGTACATTCCAACCTAAGCTTGCAAGCATCATGGACGAGATGGCTTCTTCTTTTTATACCGAACAGGAGAAAGAGGTAGTCGGCAAACTCTTCCCAACCTGCGAGAAGATAAGCATTGACTATGCCGTGATGGAGAAGTCTAAGGAAATCTATACCTTGCCAGCCGAGTTTGGTTGGAGCGACTTAGGCAGCTGGGGCAGTCTCCGAACCTTGCTTCCACAGGATGAGGCTGGCAATGCCAAGGTAGGCAAGGACATCCGATTGTATGAATGCAAGAACTGCGTGGTTCATGCAGCAGATGAAAGCAAGGTGGTAGTCCAAGGCTTGGATAGCTATATCGTAGCCGAGAAGAATGGACAACTGCTGGTTTGCTCGTTGAAAGAGGAGCAGAGAATTAAAGAGTTTGGAATCTAACTACCTTTTTTGTAAATATGGAAAAGGAAGATAAAATTCAATGTTACTGTTATTCATGTAAGCAAGAAACTTGGCATGATGTAATAGCAAAAACAGAGGAATCAAGTGATGAAGATTATTGGTGGCATACAAGGTTCTATTTAGTCAAATGTTGTGGTTGTGAATCTGTTGCTTTTCTCACAGAATCGGAAGAAGAGAGTGATGTCGATTATGATGAATATGGAAATATGACATTGAATACTACCCAAAAGACATATCCCGTTCAAAAACCAATAGCTGACAAAATTACTGATACTTGGTATATTCCTTCCAAAATTAGTAAAATTTACAATGAAACTTTGGAGGCTTTAAATCGAAAGTGTTTCTTGTTAGCAGCAGCTGGATTCAGGGTTTTGGTTGAAGCTATATGTGTGGACCAAAATATAGATGGAAAGTCTTTGGAAACAAAAATCAACAATCTTTGCAAGAAAGGCATTATTACTCATAATGATAGAGATCGTTTGCATACAATACGTTTTATGGGAAACGACTCTGTACATTCAGTAGTAGAGCCTTCTAAAGATCAGTTGTTATTGGTTCTTGATATTATCCATAATATGCTGAACAATTTGTATATACTTACAGAAAAATGCAATAGCTTGTTGAAAACTCCGATAAAAACTTTTCCAGATTTTTGCAAGCTATTGGATGAAGGATTAGCAAAACGGCAAACTGGAGATATTGATATTCTTAAAAATATACTTCCAAAGACAAGGCTACTTATTCAAGAAGACAGAAGCAAGTTTGAGGCTGAATTATGTAATAAAATAAATGCTGGCGAATATACCAAATTGAAACTTTGTCCAGCTCCAGAAAATGGCAAGAATCAACAATATCTAATCTTGTGATTCCTGTTTTGTTCATATTCTTATGAATATATGTAATGATATAGCTAACTAGTTATAAATTATTCAATGAACACGAAATAAAGTAATAATGTTATGAATAGAGGTTCGGAATGGCGAAAATGGGATTTGCATGTCCATACCCCTGCGTCATTAACAAATAATTATAAAGGCAGAGATGGTAAGGATGTTTGGGAAACTTATATAGATGACCTTGAACATCTACCAGCTGATATAAAAGTAATAGGTATTAATGATTACCTGTTTATAGAAGGATACCGCAAGGTCTTGGAGTATAAGCAAAATGGTCGTTTGGAAAATATTGACTTGATATTGCCTGTTATTGAATTTCGTCTTGCGACTTTTGCGGGAAATCAAGCTTTTAAACGTATCAATTTTCATGTGATATTTTCTAATGAATTATCTCCTGATACGATTCAGTATCAGTTTCTAAATGGGTTGTCACGTTCTTATAAACTGTCTGCCAATTGTAGCAATAATAGTTGGAACGGTGTTATAACGTCAGAGAATTTAAGCTTACTCGGTCAGCGTATTATCGAAAGCGTACCAGAAGAGCGTAGGAGTCAATATGGGTCTCCAATGATTGAGGGATTCAATAATTTGAATTTTGAATACTCTGAGATAATGAAGGTCTTGGAGACAGGATCAACATTTTTTGAAGGAAAATATCTTACTGCAATCGGGAAGTCAGAATGGGATGATTTAAAATGGGATGATAATACTATAGCAGATAAGAAAAATATAATCAATTCTGTAGATTTCGTTTTTACTGCCTCTGAAAATGTTGGTACTTATCAGAAAAGCAAGAAATCGTTAGAAAAAGGTTGTGTAAATTCCTTATTGCTTGATTGCAGTGATGCTCACTCAAATCTGGATAGTAATAATAAAGATAAATTAGGCAATTGTAATACTTGGATAAAGGCTGATACTACATTTGCAGGGTTAAAGCAGATCTTGTATGAGCCGGAGGAACGTGTACGCATTCAACAGACTTGTCCAGATAATAAAAGTGGTTACCAAGTCATCGATTCAATAAAATTGAATGAAGAAGGATTTTGGAATCAAACGTTATATTTTAATTCGTATTTGAACACTATTATTGGTGGACGTTCAACAGGAAAATCTACATTACTAAAGGCTATTGTCTTGGGAATAAATCAGACAAAATGCATGGATGATTTTCTTCAAACTCATAAGCAAGGAATACAAGTGTTGTGGCGAGATGGTCAAAATTTGGATAGAGACATTGACTATGTTTACCAAAATCACATGTATGATATTGCTAAAGATTCAAATGAGGTTGACAAATTGATTAGTAACATCTTGAAGTCAAAGAATGAAAGTAAATATATTGATGACTATAAAAACGAATGTTCTTCAATTGCAAGCGAGTTGTCAGAGAAATTATTCTTGTTGAAAAAGATGTTTTTGGATTTACAGGCGAATAAAAAAACTCTTCGTGAGTTAGGTGATAAAAAAGGTGTTGAAGCAGAAATAAAAGTCTTGTCAGAAAAAATAGATTTGCTTAAAAAGAATTCTATTCTTTCTGATGAAGAACAAGTAATATACCAAAAGATATTGACAGATATTGCAAGTAAGAAAAGTTTAATAGCAAAAGCTGAAAGCGATTCGAAACTTTTGCATAAAATGACAATTTCAACTCCTATTAGAAATACGTATGCAGAAGAAAATGATTTTTCAAAATTATCTGATTTTAATTTGCATAATACTGAAGTTCCAAGATTATTTAAAGGACTTGTTGTTCGTACGGAGATGGAATGGGTCAAGATAGTAGAAGGATTAATAGTAAAACTCAATGCAGACAAAGATATTTTGAAGGGTGAAATTTCAGAGTGCCTAATTTCTTCTGTTTTTATAAAAGGGCAAAAGTTTTATAGTGATAATCAAGAGCTAGCTTCCATCCAAAGGAAAATGGATGCAGAAAAGTTACGTTATGCCGAGATTATCAATCTTGAAACTATGTTGACTGCCGAAGAACAGAAATTAAATGATTGTATTGCTGCTATTGTTCAAACTCATAAAAAGTATTTGGGTATTGCAAATTATGTTGCTCAGCATTTAAATATAAACCATGACGGTATTCAAATTTCTGTAGATATGTCTTTTCAACAATCGTTAATGGAATCCTTTATAGAAGAAAACTTGAATATGCGTAATGCGGACAACAAAAAGTTTTTGAATAGTGTATTTGGTGATTATCTAAATTCTTCTGTGAATTTACTTGATGAAATAATACGCAAAGGCTTGGAGGACCGTTTTGAATGTAAGCGTTCTATGCCATCTTTTGATTTTATGTACCAGTTCCTTTTGAAAAATTGGTATGGAATTTCTTATAAATTACAATATCAAGGGGATTCTTTTACAGAAATGTCTGAGGGGAAAAAGGCATTTGTAATATTAAAGCTGCTTTTGGATTTTAGTGATAAGACCTGCCCAATTTTAATAGATCAGCCAGAGGACAGTTTGGACAATAGAGCAATTTATAAAGAGTTGGTCTCTTACATAAAGAGAAAGAAAAAGGAGCGTCAAATAATTCTCGTTACTCATAATCCGAATGTTGTTGTTAGTGCTGATGCGGAAAACGTAATCGTGGCTAACCAGCATGGTAGTGATTGCCAAAATGATGAAAATATAAGGTTTTTGTACGTAAATGGTTCTTTGGAAAATACAAAGACTAAGGATAAAGACAATGCAAATGTTCTTCAATCCCAAGGTATTCGTGAGCATGTTTGCGAGATATTGGAGGGAGGAAAAGAAGCTTTTGAAAAGAGAGAACATAAATATGGTTTCAAGTAGAGGTCAGATGTCAAATCAATCATCAGATAAAAACAAGCGAATAGCGAAGAATACGCTTTTGTTGTATTTTCGGATGCTATTCTTGATGTTCATCGGACTTTTTACAAGTCGAATCAATCTACAATCTTTAGGAGTAGATAACTTTGGTATATATAATGTCGTTGGTGGCGTGGTCGCAATGTTTTCTGTATTAACAGGTTCTTTGAGCGTTGCCATTAGCCGAGATATAACTTTTGAGATAGGTCGTGGTGACAAAGAAAAACTAAGTAAGGTATTTTCCTCGGCTGTAACCATTCAGATATTTATGTCAGTTATTGTAGTCCTTATCGCAGAGGTTGCGGGAGTTTGGTTTTTGAATAACAAGATGGTTATACCTGCCGATAGGCTTGATGCAGCTAATTGGGTTTTGCAGTTCTCTATAGTGTCGTTTGTGTTGACCCTGATCAGTGTGCCTTATAATGCGTGCATCATAGCCCATGAGAAGATGTCGGCATTTGCCTACATCACAATTTATGAGGCAATTATGAAATTGGTGATAGCCTATTCTGTATTTGTCACGCCTATCGATAAATTGATTACGTATGCAGCTCTCCTGCTTTTCCTCTCTTTTTCGATGCGTATAATATATGGAGTCTATTGCTCAAGAAAGTTTGAGGAATGTCATTATCGTTTTGTCTTTGACAAGGATTTGTTGAAGCACATGGGTGGTTTTGCTGGTTGGACAATGTTCGGAAATCTTGCATACGTTGGCTATTCCCAAGGTTTGAATATCCTGCTGAATCTGTTCTTTGGACCATCTGTAAATGCAGCAAGAGGTGTAGCTATGCAAGTTAATGAGAAAGTATCAGCTTTCTGTACCAACTTCCAGATGGCATTGAATCCTCAGATAACTAAAAGCTATGCTGCAAATGATTTGAAGCGAATGCATTCTCTGATATATGCCAGTTCAAAGTATTCATTCTTTATGCTTTTGCTTTTGTCTTTACCAATTATGATAGAGGCTCCATCTATCCTCCATTATTGGTTAGGGTTGGTGCCAGATCATACAGTTTGGTTTGTTAGATTGATATTCATGATTTTAATGTTGGATGCTACGGCAAATCCTCTTACAGTGGGAGCACAGGCAAATGGTAATATTAAGGTATATCAGATAGTTGTAGGTTCAATTCTTCTACTGATAGTTCCAATATCTTATGTCGCTTTGAAAATGGGTTGTATACCTGAGGGTGTATTTATTGTTCATCTCTGTGTCGTTATTTTGGCTCAGTGTGTGAGAATATATATGGTAAGAAATATGATTCAGCTAGCTGTCGGTGAATATATACAAAAAGTTATAGTAAAAATAGGATTGGTAGTTGCTACAGCAATAATACTTCCTTTGTTATTACATAGCTATTTGCTGCCAAGTTTTGCAAGCATGGTTCTTGTTTGCTTGGTTAGCGTGATTAGCGTAATGATAAGTGTTTACGTCCTTGGTTTGACAGTTAAAGAGAGAGTGAAAGTAAACGCAAAGGTGTCTAAAATAATATTTAAAAGAAATGACCGTTGATAAACTATATTGGTGGAAAGCTGAGAAAAATTTTGGAGATTACGCCTCTTTTTATTTAGTAAGTCATTTGGCTAAGAAACAGATAAAATGGGCCTTCCCTCAAACTTGCATCCACAAAGATTTTTTGAATTTACTTCGTGCGATTAAGCATAGAAAAGCATTTCGATTAAGCTCATATGTGGGATATGTTTATCCTTGGGATAAAGCTTTATTTGCAATTGGATCTATTCTTGATTTTGCAAATCGAAAAACTGTTGTTTGGGGTAGCGGTTTCCGAGAATATGATAGTAAATATAAGAAAACGAAAGTTTTAGCTGTACGAGGAAAACTGTCTTTAGAGAAGTTACCTTTTAATGAAAGGGGAATAGTTGCTTTAGGTGATCCAGGATTGTTGTTGCCTTTAGTGTATGACAGGCCACAAAAACAGAAGTTTGATGTGGTTATTATACCACATTTTGTGGATTATTCATATTTCAAGGAAAAATGGGGAACCAAATATGCTGTTGTAAATGTTAGAACTAATGATTTGGAAAGTGTAATTGATATTATTCGACAGAGTAAATGCGTTTTGTCATCTTCTCTTCATGGACTCATATTTGCTCATGCTTATGGAGTTCCTGCACTTTGGATAAAGCATGGATATGTGAATTCTTCGGACTTTAAGTATTATGACTATTTTAGTGGTGTAGGTATTCCTGCCTATGAAGGGGAAATTCATGATGAGAACCTATTAAGCTCGTTGGATTCTATTGCTAATTATTTCCAACGTATGCACAATTACTCTTTGATTAAAAAAGAAAGATTATCTCAAATTCAGCAGAATTTAATAAAAGTCTTTCCTCTGGAATTAAAGGATGAATATAAGAAAAGGTTATAAAAATATGAAGTATTTAATAGTACAAGATTGGCGTAGTACACATGGTAATCATGCTGGTATGAGACACATGTGTGATATGCTTAAGAAAAAATATCCAGCAGAATATGAAGTGTACGTAAAGGAAATGCCTAAGGTGTGGGAGTATCCTAAGACTTTCCTTGAAAAAATTCACTGGAAATTGTTCGGAGCGAGAGCACAGAAAGCATATTTAGAAATAACCTATCCAAAAGAATATTTGGAACTTTGTAAACCAATGTTCTCAAAGTTGAAAGCTGGTGATGAGGTTTTTCTTCTTGAATATCTTCTTCCATGGGCTTCTCAGTATGAATTGGCTTGCTATATTCGCAAGAATTATCCTGAGGTTAAGATATATGCTCTTTCTCATCTAACCTGCAAGTTTTTTGATGAGATGACAGCAAAAGAACCTGGAATAATCAAAAAATGGGCAGAACCAGTAGATAAAATGTTGACGTTAGGTTCTTCTTTGTCTGATTATTTTGAGAAGGCAGGAATAACAAAAGAAAAAATAAGTACAGGCTTTCATTATGTGGATTCGGCATATTATCATAAGCAGCTACTTATTGAAGTACATTCGCCTCTTAGGGTTATCATGATGGGGGCTTTACAACGAGATTATGGTATGTTGGCAGAAATTGTTAAACAATGTCCAAATGTGCATTGGACTATCTGTCGAGGTAGAAAAAACGTAGATGATTTATTCCCTAAATCTTCTAATGTAGAGCTAAAAGGTTTCTTGTCTGAGGAAGAACTGCGTCATCAAATGGATATAGCAGATGTCTCCTTGAATGTAATGGAAGATACAGTGGGTAGTAATGTGATAACGACATCTATGGCAATGGGGCTTGCGATGATTGTGAGTGATGTGGGTAGCATCAGAGATTATTGCGATGAGAAAAATGCAATTTTTGTAGAAAATAACATTGGGGATTTTGTAAAAGGAATAAATTCCTTATGTGATGATAATAGAAATCGTGTTTATGAAATGAAGGAAAACTCTATCACTATGAGTCATAGATTACATATTGAAGAGGTAAACAAGTGGTTTTCATTTTTATGTTAAACAAAAGGACTTCTTTGGTAATAATGGGAAGTTTCAAAAATTATAATAGTACATGTTTTTAGGTTATGATGTAGGAGATCCAATAATATATTGGATTCTTAGAATTTTACTGCTTGCAATATTGTTTTTTTGCGGATGGGGTATAAGTAAAGATGCTCCAGCAAGATATAATAAATATGCATGGCTAGCAGGCAGCGCATATTCTTTAATAGAAGGTTTACGTTGGCTAAGAGGTGCCGATTATCCACACTATTATAATGACATAGTAACATGTTTGGGAAAAAACATGAATGGGGCTCTTCCTGCTGTGGTTACGGATGAACCTGAGTTCCTATATAAAATATGGTGTACCGTGTTTTATTATACATCCCTACCTTTTTGGGTGGCATTTGTCTTGTATAGCGCTCTTTTGATAGGTGGTATATTATTGCTGTTAAAAGTTTATAGGAAAGCGGCAATATGGGCTTTGCCTTTATTCTTTATCTTAACCCCATCAGCAGAAAATTTAATTAGGCAATATATAGCGGTTTCATTTATTTTGTATGCTTACTATTTCTACTTAGTTTCTAAAAAGAAGAAGATGTGGTTGTGTTTGTGCGCAATACCATTGATTCATTTTAGTGGAATTATTGTTGTTACCGTGTTTGTAACTTTAGTATATCTTCCGCATAAGATTGTAGAACAGATTGCAAAGAAAAAAATGATACTTTGTGGAATGCTTCTTCTCTTTTTGTATTGTTACTATTTTTGGGACTCTTCTAATCTCTCGTATTTTGTAGATTTTATTCAAAACAATGTAAATTTAGATAGTGAGAAAGGGTCTAATTATGTAGAAAATGCAGATCGCTGGTTTTCTGAAGAAGGAAGTATTTCCAATGTGTTAGGAAACAAAGCCGTAGTAATTGGATTTGTGAATCAAATAATAAGTTTAGTGACATATTGTTCTATCATTGTATTTGGCTTTTTGGCACAAAAAAAAGACAATAACATATTCATAAGTTTTTATTTTAGCTATTTTGCCATCATGTTAAAGACTATTGGTGGAGATATAGAAATGTTTGGTAGATTTTATAATATGTTTATTGTGTTGATGCCTCTTTTGATAGGTGTATATATGTATAAACTCGCCAGTAAAACCGCATTGAAGAATGCACTAATGATAGTTTATGCTTTGAACTTTTTATGGTATGGCTTTTTGCGTGAAATAATTAATACCTCCATGTTTGGCTATGGCTTTGTATGGGATAAATAATATATGTAATGAATAGGATAGAATCTTTTATTAAAATGCTCTTATACAACTCTATTTGCAAAAGTTATATAAAGTTGTTTGGTAAGCATGACAAACGAGTAATGAAATACCGTGTTTCATTATGTTTAATTTTTAAGAATGAAGCCCCTTTCTTGAAAGAATGGCTTGATTATCATCTCACTGTAGGAGTAGATCATTTCTACTTATATAATAATAATTCTGATGATGATTTCAAGAGTGTTTTAAGACCTTATATTGATAAAGGTATTGTTACCTTAATAGACTGGCCATACGACCATTCTCAATTTAAGGCATACAAACATTGCTATGAGAGTTTTCGCAATGAGACGAATTGGATTTCTTTCTTGGATGCAGATGAATTCTTTGTACCTAAGTATGCTAATACTATAACTGAATGGATTAGCGCGTACGATAAATATCCGGCAGTGGTAATTCATTGGACTATGTTTGGTACAGGTGGACAGATGGAGCATGATTACTCAAAGAATGTGATAGAGCAGTATTTTACATGTTGGGATCATTTTTATCCTTTAGGAAAATGCTTTGTTAATACACGTTTTGAAATTTCTGATTACAACATTTGGCATGTACATCATCACACGTACATGAAGTATTCTATTTTTGGTTTAAAAATTACTTTACCAGCAGTAAATCAATTTGGCTACATTTGCCCTATCAATACAAAAATTTGGGGTAGTAAAAATGGTAAATTTGATAATGCAACTATGTTTTGTAATCATTATTACACAAAGGCTTGGAACATATATAGTGCCAAAATGAAAAGAACTGATGTTCTCAATAAAGATGCGCCAAGAGCTAAAATGGGGCAGTTTTTCAAAATGGAAGATTTTTGTGATAGCAGGGACTATTCCATATCGCGTTTTTATATAAGAATGAAAATAAATCAAGGAATAATAAAAATATGAAAAGAAATATTTTAAAGAGAATTAAAAGAAAATTGTTAGGCATAACTTTAGATAAGGTTAATTGCAGAAATAATTTTATTTATGATAACAATGAGTTTTTTGCAAATTGTTTAGATGGAAGTAAGGATAAAGACCAAATCTTAGCAAACGTAATGCTTTGCATTCACCAATTGGAAAAAGGTATGTCTTTTACAAAATCCGCACGTATATTTGGTGAGGAAAAAGCTTTGTTTATTGTCAAGTCCCTTCGCTCATATACCAAGGAATATGGTAGTCATCAGGTTGTAACTTGGGCAACAAACGTATTGGCTGATTATCTAAAGAATCCAAATTCAACTAAAAATGAACAGGCTCGTAAATCCATAGCAGCCTACGTTGAAGAAAATAAGGCACTTCTAGGACTTTTTGCAACAGGAACTAAAGTTGTAGAAGAACCTCATGAATTTGATGAACAAGTAATAAAAGATTTTTTCAATAGTCGAAGTAGTGTGCGAGAATACTCCAACGAACCAATAACTGATGAGGAAATCATGAAAGTTATGGAATTTGCTTCTTGCACTCCAACCGCATGTAATCGACAAACAGCACGAGTTCATGTCTATAGAGATAAGGTATTAATGAATAAACTCGTTGAGAATCAACTTGGACATCAGAATTGGTGCAATAATGCGACTGCTATTTTTGTGATTACTTCTAATGTGAGTTATTTTAATTCGAGTTATGAGCATGTTCAAGCTTTCGTAGATGGTGGCTTGTATGCTATGAATTTTGATTGGGGGCTTCATTTGTATCATATAGCATCCTGTTATAAAATGTATGTAAGACTGCCAGAGATAGACAAGGAATTTCATGAAATTTCAGGAATACCTGATAATGAGTTTCCAATTGTGTTGATTTTAGCAGGTCATTATAAAAAAGAACCAATTATTTCTCCAAAGTCCGCAAGACTGCCTGTACAAAAAGGTTTAAATTTATTTATTCATTGATTATTATGAAGTGTGGTTTTATATTCTCTCTGCCTCAGAAAATTTGTAATAAAATAAAATATGGGGGGGTAAGATGGTATTGGAAAAATAAGCTTGGCGCAATGGGAAAACATTGGTGTAAAGGTAAACATGTAACAATACAAAATCCTCAATGTTTGTTCTTTGGTGACAACGTGGGGATTGGCAAGTATGCCTATTTCATGCCTTGTTGTAAGTTTCTTGGCACGGAATATCATCCTAAGATAACTGTTGGAGATGGCACATGGATAGGTATCCGCAATAGCTTTGCTGCTATCCATGGCATCACTATTGGAAAAAATGTCCTTTTTGCAGGATATGTCCATATTACAGATCACAGTCATGGGTATGAGGATGTAACCAAGCCTATTTCCAAACAGCCATTGATTTCTAAAGGTCCTATAGTAATAGAAGATAATTGTTGGCTGGGATTCAATAGTGAGATCCTTTCTGGTGTCCATATCGGACGAAATTCCGTTGTTGCAGCACATGCTGTAGTAACGAAAAATGTGCCACCATATAGTATCGTTGCTGGGAATCCTGCCAAAATCGTAAAACAATATAATTTTGAAACAAAATGCTGGGAACGTCCTGGTGCATCTGTAGAATAAAAAAATGAAAATGAAAAGAGACAACGAGAAATATATTGTCATATCAGGCTTTGATTTGCATGACAATAACCGAGGAACGCAAGCTTTGGGTTATGGAAGCATCTCTTTTTTAGCCCAACGCCATGAGTTAACACAAGATGTTAACATATTAAATATGAGATTTATCAAAAATCCTTTTAAAAAGGAGAATCGCACGAATAAGGTAGATGTGGTGAACATTGGAGATAATGTATATCATGTAGAGACATTAAATGTCTTTTTTGTAGAGAAAATGTTGTTGGAGAAATGGCATGTTACAATACCTTTTACTCGCTTTGGAAAAGCTATTCGCAATATGAAATATGTAGCAGCTATAAATGGAGGAGATGGGTTCTCTGACATATATAGCACCCAAACATTCCTTTGGAGACTTCCCGAAACTTTAATGGCTATAAAGGCAGGCATACCAACAATTCAACTGCCGCAAACTTTAGGTCCATTTGAAAGTCCAAAGAACTATGCTTTGGCAAAATACATTTTGAAAGCGGCAAAAGCCGTGTATGTAAGAGATGATAGATTTGCTGACGAGCTGAATAAAATGGGGGTAAAATATGAATTGACCAATGACCTATCATATTTCATGAAACCAGAACCGTTTGACATTAAAATTTCTAAAGGGGCTGTTGGGTTAAATATAAGTGGTTTGGCTTATAGTAACCATTTTCGAACTCTTGCTGGGCAATTTGAAAACTACCAATATCTGTGCAAACAAATAGTTGGATATTTCCAAAGTATCAATCGCCCAGTTTATTTGATATCACATAGTTATGATTATAACACTCCAGAAACTGACAATGATGATTTGGAGGCATCAAGAAGTTTCTATAACAGCCTTGAAAATAAAAGTGGAGTAATTTTAGTTGATCAAGATTTGCCTTCACCAAAAACAAAGTATCTGATTTCTAAGATGTCGTTCTTTATAGGAACGAGAATGCATGCCAATTTTGCTGCAATTTTCACGAAAGTTCCAGTATTTGGATTGGCTTATAGCTATAAGTTTAAGGGCGCATTTGAGAATAACGGGATTTTCGGACAAACAGCAATGATTAATAATATAACAAAAGTGCAGGCTGACGATATTGTAAAACAGATTGCAACAGTATTTGAAAAATATAATAATAAGAAAGTATGAAAAAACCAGAAATTATAGCATTATACTTGCCTCAATTTCATCCTATTCCAGAGAATGATGAATGGTGGGGCAAAGGTTTTACAGAATGGACTAATGTAAAGAAGTCCAGACCTTTATTTAAGGGACATGACCAACCTCGTGTACCAACTGAGCTTGGTTATTATGATTTGAGAGATCCTGAGATTAGACAGAAGCAGGCTGATTTGGCAAAGCTGGCTGGTGTCACATCGTTTTGCTATTGGCACTATTGGTTCGGAAATGGCAAGCGATTGATGGCAGATATTTATGATGAGGTACTGGCTTCAGGCAAGCCTGATTTTGGATTTTGTTTGGGTTGGGCTAACCATTCTTGGTATTCTAAGACGTGGAATAAGGATGGTACGACAAGTAATAATTTGCTAATAGGACAAGAATATCCAGGGATAGAAGATGAGAAGATGCATTTTGAATTGCTGTTGCGCAGCTTTAAGGATCCTCGTTATACAAAGATTAATGGAAAGCCTTTCTTCTTGATTTATGACCCTGTATCTGTTCCAAAGGAATATCTCGACAATTTTAGAAAATGGACAAAGGAAGCGGGATTTAAAGACTTGTATCTGGTAGGTGAGATTACTAAAAGTAATTACATCAAACCTATGTTGCGAGAGAAGGGATTTGACGCTGTTGTCTATCAAGGTCTAAATTATACTCGCCATGATACCTTGTTGGGTAAATTGGGTAAGATAGGACATTACATTGATTATAAATTAAAACCTATCAAGAGCTATTTTACGAAAAAGCCTGCTTTCTTGTATGATTACCGTTCTTACTATAAGGAGTTTATTAGCAAGCGTGATTATGAGAACGATGTAATTCCACAATTATTTACTCAGTGGGATCATTCTCCAAGAAGTGGAGCTAACGGTGTAATCTATTGGCATTCTGAACCTGAATATTTTAAAAAGCATTGTCTGATGGCTTTTGATGCAATCAAAAATAAGCCAGAAGATGGTCAGGTCTTGATTCTGAAGTCTTGGAATGAATGGGGCGAGGGTAACTATATGGAGCCAGATAAGACCCATGGTCGTGGGTTTATAAATGCGCTTCGTTCTGCCCTTGATGAATATTATGGTAAAGATTAAGACACTATGAATATATTGTTTGTAACCATATTTCAGATATCTGAGCAAAAAGGTGGTACCGAGCGTACCACTGCTCGGATAAGTAACGAATTGTGCCATCGCGGGCATCACTGTTATAACTTATATTTGAAGCCAATAGGCAATAGCTTTGAAATGACGACATTCGATGGTATTTATTCGGATTGTTCTTCAGATTCGATTAAGCGGATTATAGAGGAAAAGAAGATAGATAAAATCATATTAGAAGGAGCTTTTACTCTAGTAAAAAATGTATATGAAGGCCGCAAACAAACTTCTAGAACTCCTGCTATGCTATTTGTTCATCATTTCGCTCCAGGTTATGAGCCATATTTCAATGCTTTTTCTTCTATCTGGAAGCAGGTGCTTTATGCGCCATCTATGGTAAATAGAATGAAGGCTTTGGTGAAGGTGATGATTTATCCGGTCTTTAAACCATATATGGATGCTTCGTTTCATAAGCTATATAAAATAGCGTATGAAATGTGTGACAAAGTGATTCTGCTTTCTTCTGAATATGTAAATGATTATTGTCATTTTGGAGGTATAGAAGACCGTAGTAAGTTTGTTTCAATTCCGAATGCCATATCTTTTGATGAATTTCTTCCTGTTGAAAGATTAGAGCGTAAGACTAAAACAGCATTAATTGTGACTCGACTGGACGAAGTGCAGAAGCGAATATCCTTGGCTATCAAAATATGGAAAAGAATAGAGACTGATACAGGATTAAAGGATTGGACTCTGAAAATAGTTGGATATGGAGAGTCAGAACACGAGTATCGTAATCTCGTAGCTTCATTAGGCTTGCATCGTATTTCTTTCGAAGGAAAACAGAATCCTGTATCTTATTATAAGGAAAGTTCCCTATTTATGATGACTTCTTTGTTTGAGGGGTGGCCTATGACATTGAACGAATCCTTGCAATTCGGCTGCGTTCCTTTCGTATATGACACTTGCGCCTCTTTTCATGAAATAATTAATAATGGTCAGAATGGCTTTCTTGTCGAGGATAAAAATGAGCAAGAATTTTATATCAAGATGCGCAATATAATGCTAAATGAAGAAAAACGTTTGGCATTGATGAAAAATGCAATCGAGTCAAGTAAAAGATTTACATTGGATAAAATTGTAAATCAGTGGGAAAAATTATTAAGCGAATAAATGTATGATTCCTAAGAAAATTCATTATTGCTGGCTTAGCAATGATCCTATGCCAGAAAAGTTATTAAAGTGTGTGGAAAGTTGGAAAAAGTATCTTCCTGATTATAAACTTATAAAATGGGATTTGCAACGCTTCCCATTGAGTAAGAATGTTTGGGTAAAGGAGGCTTTTGAAAACAAAAAATATGCTTTCGCTGCCGATTATATTCGTCTCTATGCCTTGGCAGCGGAAGGTGGTATCTATTTGGACAGTGATGTGGAGGTATTGAAGTCTTTTGATGATTTGTTGAAATATCCTTATTTTATTTGTAAGGAAAATAGTCCAAAGGGTATAGAGGCAGCTATTATCGGTGCAGAAAAGGAAACGCCGTGGGTCTTGGATTGTTTGAGCTATTATGATGGAAAGCATTTTATTGATAAAGATGGCAATGCACAGACGGATGTTCTTCCTTCTATCTTGAAGAAATGTATTCTAGAAAAGCACCAGATGAAATTCATAGATTCTCCATCACATTTCGTTGAGGACAAAAATGTAGTTTGTGTTCTACCTATGGACTATTTCAGTCCAAAGAACTATGTAACAAAGAAAATTTGCATAACAGAGAATACGTATTCAATTCATCATTTTGCAGGAACATGGCAGCCTTTATGGAAACGAATGCTTTTGAGAATATGGGTTCCTTTTTCTGTTATGTTTCCAAATTTAGCTAATACAATCAAAACAAAAATAAAGTAGTATGGAGAGACTTGTATATATTGATTTGCTGAAAGGCATTGCTATCATTTTGGTTGTTATGGGGCATATGTTTGTACCATATACGGATTGGCTTGATTCTTCAATCAACCAGATGATTTATTCTGTACACATGCCTTTGTTTATATTCTTAAGTGGATTTGTTTTTCATGTTTATACAGGAAAACATGGTAGTCTTAAGACCATTGTAAAAAGAGCATTTGCATTATTGCTTCCTTTTTTTACATTCTCAGCCCTTTATTGCTATTCAAAAGATCTGTCATATACAGAAATGTTATTAGCGGATGAGATGCATAAAGGCTATTGGTTTACGTTGGTTTTGTTCGAGATCGTTGCCATATCAACTATCGTGGAAATGTTCGTAAGAAGGATTCGGGGGGGGGACAAGAACATACATTGTTCATTGACATTTTAGTAAATCTTGTTTTAATATTAGCTTTGCTGATAATGGCTAAAAAGGAAATGATTCCATCTCCTTATGATACATTGTTCTCTACAGATAAAATAGCTCGCTTTTATATGTTTTTCCAGATGGGAAGATTCGTAAATACGTATTCTCAGCTTACTAGCTTGTTTAAGAAACAGTGGCTATATATATTGTGCTTGCTAGGATATTTTGTTCTGTTTGTGCATAGTGGCTATAATTTGCAATCTGTTAATATAGTATCATTTATTTTGCCAATATGTGGAATTGTCATCTTGACAAATGTTGTAGAGCAAAATCAAAAAATCTTGGATGGCCATGGCATATTAGCTAGTTTAGGCAAAAACTCATTGGAAATTTATTTGATACATTTCTTCTTGTTGTCAATAATACCTCATCAGATTGTGGATTGTCATGGAATAGTATTGCTCCAAATTTTAGTTTTGTTTGCTCTTTCTATGATATGTATATGCATTTCACTAGTAATAGCTAAGTTAATTCATCATTCAGATTTTTTGGAATTCATATTATTGGGAAAAGGAACATATTTGAAAAAGATAATGACAAAAATAGGATGAAACAGTTTTTCGTACTTTTTCTTTTGATACATTTGTTTACAGTTGACGTTTCTGCTAGTAACATTATGGTTACACCAGAGGATTTTGGCTGCGTTAGCAACAATAAGGAAATGGCAAATGAAAATTCTATTGCCTTGCAAAAAGCCATAGATTATTGTATTGCGAATGGTGTAAGGTTGTCTTCTTGTTCTGGACGTTCCTATTATATTAGTAAAGGTTTGGATATTCCAAAATACATTGATATAGATTTCGGAGGTGCTGTTTTGATAGCAACAGATTCCATCAATATGCTGACGATTCATTGTGATAAAACAGAATATTGGACTGGTGTATTACGAAATTTTAGGCTTGACATGAATAATGTCGCTAAAAAGGGAATTGATTGCAGTAATGTGATTAAATTTCATATTTGTGATGGAGAAATCAAAGGAATTGGAACGAATGCTATTGGACTAAGTGTAGAAAAGGGTTATGAGTTATTAGTCGATAATATGCATTTTCATGGTAATGGTAAATTTTCCACAGGAGTGAAAATAATGACAAGCGATTGCCATTTTTCTGATTGTGTCATGATAGATTGCTATACGGCAGTTGATAATCAAGGAAGTAATTTCTATGAGCGAATTCATGCATGGATGTTGTCACGATATATAGATGGTAGCATTTATTTTCGGAATCGAGCCGGATTGGTCTTCCTCAATCAATGTTTTAGCGATACTTATGACAAATCATTTGTTGTGGATAATATCTGTGAAATGCATATTTCACAATTAAAGTTGATACATAATAAGATAATGTGGAAACAACCATTTGACAAAATTTCTCCTATAGTATTTGATTTTAGAAACGATCTGGTTGCTGGTCAATCTAAAATATCTTTGACGGATTCATACATTGGTTCATTGGTCTTGGATAATGTAGAAAGAATGTCATTTGCGAATGTCAAGAATGCTTTGCAAATATCAAATTCAACTATAAAAATGAAATCAAAATAGATGCAATATATGGGCGAACGGTCTTAAACCTCCTTTTTATTAAGCTACTTTTCGGAGAAAGAGACTTAGTAGCCCTTTTTCTAATTGAAAATGAAATACAATTACCGAAAAATAAGACTACTTGGTTTGACAATAAAAGAAGGTTGCAATCCTAAGCTGACAAAAACATTGGCTACAGGTTTCTATTCTTTTTACACAGATGAACTCAGTGATACTTTCTTCTTGCGGAATGTCAGCGTCTCTGCTATCGTGGGCATGAATGGTGCTGGCAAATCATCACTATTGGAGTTGATGTTTCGCATGATAAACAACTTTAGTGCCTGTTTGGTGGGGAATACAATCAGACGAATTGGAGCAGATGAAATCTATTTTATTCCTGGCATTAAGGCTACTCTTGATTACGAAATAAGAGGTATGAATGGTACATTGATTTGTGATGATGGAATTGTGGCATTGGTTTATGGTGATAAGAAATTCTTCTTGTCTGATCCAGACTTGACGATGATAGATGAATATCGGGATTTTGAAGTTTGCTACAAGCCAAAAACTGCAAAGAGAAGCGAGATAGCAAATTGCTTTTTCTACACCATTGTCATGAATTATGCCTTACAAGCTTATAATTCTCTGGACTATCAAGACGAAAAGGCAGAGCATTATCAAACAGACCATCTAATTGGGGCAAGCTCGAATGGCAACTGGATGAACAGTATGTTCCATAAGAATGATGGATATGCTTCGCCTATAGTCTTGAATCCATACAGAAATCAAGGTGTCATTGATATGAAGACGGAGACAGCTTTGACTAAAGACAGGCTTGCAGGCATTCTTGTCGAAGCAAAGAGGAAGAATCGTGAGTTTATTGATGGTTATCAACTTCTGCGCATTGTTTATGCGTTTAATCCATATAGAGTAATTGAAAAATTACCAAAGAAGTACCGCACAATGCATATAACAGAAGTAGAGAATGAATTTAGGAGACTTTATGGTGTAAATAATTCTTTTGTAAGACTTGTTTTGGATGCATACGGATATTCGTTTGCAAATTCTAACAGTATGTCTGCTTATGGATGTATTTATCTTATCTATAAGACCTTGACAATCCCATCAAAATATCCAAGTTACGCAGAATATGCCTCAACAGTTGATATTGAAAAGATTGATGGTTTTGTGAAAGATGAAAATGAAAAGAAAGACTTGACCCGTCTTGTCACAGAAATAAAGAAAGACAAATCTCACATCACAACGAAAATCAGGCAAACCATTCATTTCTTGGATGCCTTTGACCAAGACATTTGGGCAGAGGACAAATTTTCTTTTGAATTCTATGAAGATTGGTTAAGGATGGACAAGAAGAACACTTCTCTTGAAGCGGCAATGGAACTGATGCCACCTCCAATCTTTAACTCGGAGATTATCATGAAAAAAGATAAGGACGAAGCGGAAATTCCTTTTTATAAACTCAGTTCCGGTGAAAGGCAATTCTTGTTCTTGATGAGTTCTGTCATCTATCATGTGATGAACATAAAATCAGTGCCAACTTCTCGGGTTGCTTATCGATATGTGAATATAATTCTTGATGAAGTGGAACTTTGTTTCCATCCTGAATACCAAAGAACATTCTTGTATAAGCTTTTGCTGTCTATCAAAAGATTGCATTTGAATACATATTGTGGCTTTAATGTCATCATTACTACTCATTCACCCTTCTTGCTTTCAGATATTCCTCAAACCAATGTGCTTTACTTGGAAGATGGTCATGTCGTGGATAAAAGGTATATGCAAAATCCTTTTGCTGCCAATGTGAATGATATATTGCGACAGAATTTCTTCTTGAAAAATGGTTTTATGGGCGAGTTTGCCAAGCAGAAAATTCTAAAGGCTATAGATGACTATAACAAGAAAAAACTTGATTCGGATGAGGCAAATGAGCTGGTTAATCTAATAGGAGAACCTCTATTGAAGGATAGACTATCGGAAGTTATAAAGGAGGAGATGCAATGAGAAGGATACTGATAGATGATAGAGTTAGAGGCATAGCTAAGTCTTTCAAGGATTTTCTTAAGAATGGAGCTGGTAAGGGGTATAACTCTCCCCAAAAATGCTTGGGAGAGTTGGCTAATGATCCTCTACTTAATCCTAAACAGAAACTATATGTTCAACTTATCATCAGAGAATGGGACAACTTGATTGTATTGGAACCACCCTTCGATGTTACTATTCAAAAGTTTGAAAGTATATTTGTTGCTGAAAAAATTGCAACTGAGCAGTTTGGAATTGACCCTAAATCCCCCAAGTTCCTTTATAAGGAAATTGTAAAAGCAATGCGATATGATTACGTGCAGGAAAAGGTCTATCCAAAAATTATCAATCAGCTCGGTATCAAGACTTGTGTCTATTGCAATGCTCAATATGCATTTTCGTATGATAATGGCAAGGATAGTTTTCAAAATTATGAGATAGACCATTGGATGCCGAAAAGCAAGTATCCCTATTTGTGTACCTCGTTTTTCAATCTTCAACCGAGTTGTCCCAAGTGCAACAAATCGAAATCAAGCAAAGATGATATTCTTCCTTTTTGCTTATATACACATGATGGAAGTAAATTGAATCCATTCGATTTTTCAATACTTCATGTGTCGTGTGCGCAATATTTAGCTACACATGACAGGGATATGCTAAGGATTATATTTTCATCAAAAGAACCAGGATTGAAAGATAATATGGATACATTGTTTCATATATCAACTCAATATCAAGCGCATAAGGAAGTGGTGGAAGAGCTGATATGGAAAAAACAAATCTACAATAGTACCATCCTTGGTATTTACAAAGATAACTTTAAGCAATTGGGGTTTAAGCAGACAGACTTTAATCGCTTTATCTTATCGAATTATGATAAGGACGAAGATATCCAGAAACGCCCTTTTGCAAAAATGGTACAGGATATAGCCAAGCAGTTAGGAATCATTTAAGCAGATAGATATATGATGTCAATATTAGTTTCTAAGATTATATCAACGGAATTCTTTTCCGTTGATCAGATATTTGAGAATAAAGGTAAGGTATATACCTACCTTAATCCTGTGTCTTATTTGACCGCACTCGAGAACAAGAAGCTGTTCTCGCAGATGGATGGCATCTTTGCGGATGGCGGTTTGTTGGTGAAAGCCATCAAGTTGGTGTATGGCAAGCAGGTGACTCGCCGAAGCTTCGATATGACCTCTATGGCTCCAGAGCTGTTTGCATACGCTGCCGAGCATGGGAAGACTATCTATATCGTGGCTTCGAAGCAGGAGCAAGTAGAGAAGGCTGTGGAGATATTCCGTGAGCGGTATCCTAATGTGAAGTTCGCAGGGCATCGGAATGGGTACTTTGCTAATGAGAATGAGATGGAACAAGAGGCAAAGCATATTGCAGAGTTGAATCCTGACTTCTTGATTGTGGGTATGGGAGCGTTGATGCAAGAGAAGTTCTTGCTGAAAGTGAAACATGCAGGCTATCAAGGTATCGGATTTACATGTGGTGGCTTTATCCATCAGACTTCCAAGAATGAGATAGATTACTATCCTGCTTGGGTGGATAAGACGAATCTCCGCTTTGCGTATCGTATGTGGAAGGAGCCGCATACCCGCAAGCGTTATCTCATGGCTGGTTTGCTGTTCCCTGCAAGGTTTATCGCAGAAAGAATCTTCGGATAGTCTTGTAGAGCCAATGGATTGGCGCAAAGACTACCGATATGGGAGTGAGCAGTATGAGTAAGAGCGTAGGGACTATTTCCCCGATAGCTCGCAAGATTCTTTCTTTCATATCTGCAAAAGTATAACAATGAAATCACAACAAAGAATATTTTTTGATTTTTTACGATTCTGCATAGGAGCGGTTGAGGAAATTCCAGAGTCAGTGAAGGATGCTAACTGGAAGGTGATGTATGATATTGCCAAGAAACAGGCACTGATTGGTGTATTGTTTCATGGGATCCAACAGTTGCCAAAGGAATTGGCTCCTGATGGAGACTTGCTGATGACGTGGATGGGAATGGCGCAGAGGATTAAGCAGCTGAATATTCGCTTGTATATGGATTCGGCAAAGGTTTGCAAGAACTTCAAGAATGCAGGATTCCGCAACTGTATCATGAAAGGGCAAGGTAACGCACTGCTCTATCCCAATCCTTATATGCGCACACCAGGAGATATTGACATCTATCTCCATGGAGGCAGGAAACGGATTATGGAGTATGTTGACAAGGTTTGTCCGCATCAAGTGATGCGCTATCATCATGTGGATTTTCCTGTGATGAAAACGGCAATAGAGGTACATTTTACTCCTTCGTATATGTTTTGCCCTTGGCATAACCGCAGGATGCAGAGGTGGTTTGGAAAGGTGATGGACTTGCAATGCTCGAATGTCGTAATGCTGCCGGATGGATATGGGGAGATTACTGTACCTACTCTTTCATTCAATGTCATCTATATTCTTTCGCATCTGTATCGACATGTGTTTACGGAAGGGATTGGGTTGAGACAACTTCACGATTATTATTTTGTTGTTGTGAAGTGGCACACGGATCTCACAGATCTCACGGATTTAGATTCTACGGATTTGGCTGCGTTGCAGCAGGATTTGAAATGGTTGGGATTGTGGAAGTTTGCTGGGGCTGTAATGTATGTGCTGTATGAGGTATTTGGATTGGAAGAGGAGAAAATGATTGCTCCGATTAATGAGAAGGAAGGTGCATTCCTTCTTGATGAGATTATGCGAGGTGGTAACTTCGGACTGTATGATGACAGGCTTGGGGACAAGACAGGCGAAGGGAAAGTACATCGGTATTTCCGAATGACGCTAAGGAATATGAGATTTGTGAAGCATTACCCCATTGAGGCTATTTGTGAGCCACTGTTTAGAACATGGTTTTTCTTTTGGAAGATGTGGAATGTATGTTAGTAAAGACGATATTGTTTTTTGTAGCAAACGCTTTTTAGTATGGAACTTATTGTTCGTTTTTAATATATCAAGAATATGAAATTAAATATATTTTTCTCTTGGCAGACACAAACGAATGACCAAGGATTCAACAATAAAAAATTTCTCATAGAATGTATCAATACCGCTAGTAAAGAGATACAAAATAAGGGAGAGTTGAAGAATGTTTTCTTTGAGTTACATGAAGGATTAACAGGAGAATCTGGTACGCCATCTGTTTCTGATAAAATGATGGAACAGATTGATAATTGTGATATTTTTATTGGGGATATGACAATTACCCAGCCTAACAATTTGTTCTTGAAGTTTGGCAAAATACTTCATGTCTTAAAAGGTTTACGAAGAGAACCAAACTCAAATGTTTATGGTGAGTTTCATCGGGCTTTGGGTAAGTCTGCAGAATTTGAAAAACAGATAATTCTTGTAATGAATGACGTGAATGGAAAACCTACAGTAGACGCAAACTTGATTCCTTTTGATTCAAGAGAACGCCGTTTCCCTATAGTTTTTCATCTAAAACATGATAAAGACAAGGAAAAGGCTAAGAAGAAATTTGTATCAATCTTAAAAGACGCTCTGCAAAAATCGGCTTTAGCAGCCTTGAAGAATATTAGACAGAAATTTAGTCCTTTTATTGGCTGGCAGGAGCAATGCAAGAATCCTAAGCTATCTGGCAATTTTATTTGGACAGACAAACTTGGCAATTATAAAAGTCAAATAATGTATACAAAAGGAGTTGTACGCTTATTAGGATTGTCAGGCTTGGGTAAGACTAAGTTTATTTTTGAATGCTTCAGAGATTCAGAATCAAAATCTCAATACTTGTATTGTGACTGTCAAAAAACTGAATCAACCAAGATAAAAGAGAAGTTATCTTACTTTTTTAAAGATTGTAAAGAGGCTATTTTGATATTGGATAATAGCAATAAAACCTTGCTATCTGAAACTATTGATTTAAAGTCTGAGATCCAAAATGCCACAAATACTATCATTGCAATCTACAATGAACCAGAAGAAAGACAAATGCAAGATATAAAGTATGTCATACTTGACCACCATGAGGAAGAAATCGTAGAGCAATTAGTTGCCCAACGCATAGGAACGTTTGGTGAGCCTATAAAAAAGAGAATAGAGGAATTTGCATCAGGAATACCGATGATGGCAATATTGCTTATAAATTCTTTGAAAAATGGGCATGACTTAGGTGATTTGGGTGACCAAGCTTTGATGACAAAATTGTTGGGGATGGATGAAAATGACAATCAAAGAGTCATGATGCAAACATTGGCTTTATTTAAGTTTGTTGGATGGAGAGCAGAAAGAAGGTCAGAATTGGAATGCGTTGCAAAAAGTAAAAGCATCACTTCTATCAATGTAAATGATGAAGAAGTACTTATGAATGCTTTTGATGGACTTATTCAGAAATGTTTGAATCGGGGAATAATGGAAGAATGTGGAAGAACCGTGGGGATAAGACCTACCCCATTGGCATTATATCTCATTACAGAATGGATAGAAAAGTGTTCGCCAGAACGATTGGTAAAGGTTATAGATGTCATCCAAAAGTCAAAAGATGCAGAAGAGTTATCACATGCTTTTCATCAACAGTTCAAGTACATGGGATTTTGTGATAAGGCTTGTGAGATGCTCAATCAATTGCTTGGAGAGAATAGCCCTTTTGGAAACGTGGAAGTGCTTAACACAGAATTGGGTTCACGGCTCTTCCGAACGTTTGTAGAAGTGAACCCTATTGTGGTTGCGGAATTCTTGTGTAGAGTTCTCTCACCTTTATCTATAGATAGTCTCAAAGGTATTGATGCAGGACGTAGGAATTTGGTTTGGGCAGTAGAAAAGTTATGCTTTGACCCACGTACTTTTAACAAAGGTGCTTTCTTGATGATGAGATTAGGAATAGCTGAAAATGAAGAATGGTCAAACAATGCAACTTCCGAGTTTTGTTCTTTGTTTCCAGTCTATTTACCAGAAACAAGTGCAAATCTTGATTTAAGGTTGGATTTTTTGAAAACGCACATTCTGCAAGAATCAAACAAAGACATTGTACTGTCTGCTATAGAACGAGCATTGTCAACCAGAAATTTCTTCCGTTTTTCTGGCGCGGAAAAACAAGGAGCAAAAGAATTGCAGTGTTATCAGCCAACAAATATTGATGAAATAAAAACATATTTGAAGGGATGTTCTGATTTGGTCTATCATGAAATTAAGACAGATTCATCTTGGAGAAGAGAGGCTATTAAGATTTTTGAACATACAGTTGGTGTGTTGTGTGATTTTGGTATGGCATCATTGATATTACCTTATATTCTGAAAACTGCGGAACTTCTTGGTTATGACTGGGACGAAATGCAGAGAATATTGTCTTTGTTTAAAGGTCGGTTATTTCCAAGATTGAATGAGACATGCCAATCTATGTATGAAGATATAATCGGGAAATTAACGAAATCAGATGTAGTCTCACGTTTTGCAAGAATAGAACAAGAGAGCTTTAATGCACCATTAAACGTTCCGTTCGAAGATAAATTGAAGAAACAAGAAGCCGAGTTCAAGAAAATAGCGGAAGAAATTGTTCGTGACCATTTATATTCTCCAAATTTGTTGAAGCGTCTCATGCTGGCTAAAACAAATTTGACAATCCCATTTGGTATGACCTTAGCGAAAGAGATGATCATTGACCAGGCTATTGACTTTATCATAGATGGTGTCAAAATACTTAATGAGGAGCCAAATGCGACATCAGCCTTTTTTATTGATTTTGTCGCAGCAATAAATAAGGATATTTTTGAAAGCGTTTTAGACGTATTGAAGACGTTGGACGACAAAAGAATATTGTTTGGAATCATGGGGAAAAGAACCATTTTACCTCAAGATGAATGTTTTGGTTATCTTTTGAATCTTGTTCAAAGTGGTGAGGTTGATACAGATGTTTTTGTCGTATATTGGCAGCATCTACAGTTTGCTGCTATGAATGAAAATAATATTGTTCGTATATTCAGAGAAATTGAAGCTTGTCCTAAAGGACTTCTTTGTGTATTCAGAATGGTAGCGATGTTTACATTTGGTAAGGAAATGACCAACTACCCTAAGATGACCAAATATTTGCAAGTGCTTATGATGCGCTTTAGATTTGTCTCTGAAACAATGATAAACAATGATGATTACATCAGAGTCGCAAAACAAATGCTATTTGAAGGTAAAGAAGAGGCTTTTGCAGTAGGTATTCATCAAGAAATACTGAAATATTTATCAAAAACAGACACCATTGAAAATTTTGATTATGAGTTGAGAGAACTGTATGATATTCTGATAGATAAATATTATGTTGCAATTTGGAAAGACTTGTCTGCAGCCTTGGTGAATGATGAGAATGGGAGTGTCTTGTATTATCGACTAAAGGATTTGTTGGGAGTTTCGGTTATGAATGAAAATCCTGTTTTGTTTGCTAAGAATCATTCAACAGACTTTATGAATTTGTGTGATTCGTATCCAAACATTGCTCCTCAGCGATTTGTTGAATTGATGCCAATACCGCAGAATGCCAAGCAATTTCCTGCTTTACTTTTGGAGATATTGGAAAAGTATGGTGGACATGATGAAGTATTAATGGCATTAGGTAACAACATCGGAACTTTTGCTGTATCAGGCTCTGCTATACCGATGTTTGAGAATCAGATATCTCTCCTTTCCACATTGAAGAATCATTCTATAAGCAAGGTTAGTGGATGGGCAGAAAAAGAGATTGGGTATCTTAAAAAGAATATCGCCCATGATAGTATGATAGAAAATGAACTTTGGGCAAAATATAAATAAAAGGTAGTTTCTATGGAGCAAAATGAGGATGTTCTGAAGCCATATTATAAAACTATTAGAGCTTTGCTACAAGCTCGTCATGAAAAGGACATACTCCGTATTTTCCGGGACGAGAATATGGAGGGTGTCTGGTATAATCATGATAATTGGAATGGGGGCATCGATTTTTATCAGTTACAAATAAATGTTAGTCCCTTTATATATGACAATATTAATCAAGATGATGTAAGGACGAAATTACTGGATTTGTTTAAGCAGGTTATACCCATTGAAAATATTGTTGTTGATGGTATAAATATTATTCCTGATGTTTCTGTTGGATTTGAGGCAGAAGACAATGCCACTTATTCCAATGACTTGAAGATATTCGTAGCATTCGTTGATAATCCCTATATATATGATAAGGATGTGGCAATACAGGAATTCCCTTGCTTAGTTTTATTGGCTAATGATTGGGACGATTACGATATGGTTGCATCCTTTGGACTTAGCTACTATGATAGTCAAGGTATAAGGCATTTTATAGGTAAGGTCAAGATTATTGGTGATGTTCCTGCAAATAAATTTGGACGCCGTTATGTGTATAAGAGCATAGAGAGTGGCCTGTTTGATGTTGGGGCAGGGAAATGCTCTTTGGGACAAACTATGGATTATTATCGTCAGATAAAAAACATTTTTGGCGACAAATACCTTGACGTACTTTATGCATTGAGGGATTGTTCTGTTTTCCCGAGATTCGCAAAAGATTTTGAAACAAATACTTGGCTGTATAAAAAATGCCTTTTAAGAAAAGATGAAGCCGAAAGAACCAAGAGAGAGGCTCCTTATATGTTAAATGGCATAGACTTGAATGATAAATACTCTTTTGGTTATCTTTTCAAACCAAGTTATGCAGACGAGCGCATAAAGCTACATTTTGATTTCAGCAATAACGGTATATTGCCGAATCGCCTCTATGCTATTATTGGCAAGAACGGTGTTGGTAAAACGCAGTTTATATCCACATTACCAATGTGTATATACAAAAAAGAACGTTCATGTTTTGAACCACATATACCTCTGTTCAGCAAGGTAATCGCTGTGTCAAACTGTCCTTTCGATCATTTTGAGATACCTCATGAAACGGTAGAATTCCAATATGTGTATTGCGGTATGTCTGTGATGCGTAATGGTGTAAAGACAATCCTTTCGGATGAGGACATCAAAGATAAACTTCATGAGAATCTGAAAGAGATAAAGAGGTGTGATAGACTTGAACATTTGCGAATCATCTTAAAGCCTTTGTTTTCTGAAAATGAGTTAGACGAGATTGTTGAATGTGATAGTTTCGCAAAAGAAGAATTTTGGTTGGCTGCTGTTGATGAAAAATACGAGAAGTTTAGTTCTGGACAGAATACTTTCTTGTATTTATTTAGCAGTGTCATAGCCAATATTAGGTATGATTCGTTACTGTTGTTTGATGAGCCAGAAACTCATTTGCATCCGAATGCAATCACCTTATTAATGACTTCTATCAATCTACTCTTAGAAAAATACGAATCTTATGGAATTATCGTAACTCATTCTCCATTGATTATAAAAGAACTGTTTGCAAGGAATGTATATATCATGCGTCGTATAGGCAATATCCCTTCAGTAAAACGTATAGGTATGGAATCGTTTGGAGAAAACCTTACCAATATTACGGAGGAAGTCTTTGACAACAAAGAGATTACTCCTTATTACTATATTGTGTTGAAAAGGCTTGTTGATGACGGCATGAGTTATGAGGATATTATCAGACATATACAATCTGAAAATATTCCAGTAAGTTTAAATCTGACAATCTTGTTAGAATCACTTGTTGAAAGTCGTAAAAATGAAAAAGATTAATCATTATCAAGGAGATACTTTGGATTTTCACAAGGATGTTGTGAACAGTAAAAGGAATACAGCCGATGATAAGAATAAAAAAAATCGTTTGGCTGCACTTTTACCGACATCTCGTAAGGCTTTTGCTGATTATGATGCTAAATTTTCAAAGAACTCTTTGAGAGGTTTGAAGGCCATAAGTCTTACCGAACAGGAAAAAGAAGATTTTATAGAATTATATAATTTTCATTCTCCTATTTATACTCATTTGTTTAATCAATTAACGACAAGTGAAAATGGTATTGACAATTCCTTGTGTCCCTATTGCACAATAGGTGAAGCAAGCAATTTGGATCATATTGTTCCCAAAACTATTATGCCTGTGTTTTCTGACAACCCAAAGAACTTGATACCGTGTTGTTCTAACTGTAATAGTAAGAAAAGCAACACTTGGCTTGCGGATGGCAATTGGGATTATATCAACTTGTATCTTGATGATATTCCTGCAGAACAATATCTTTTCGTTGAATTGTCAATTGAGAATAACACCATTAGAGTTAAATTCTATTTGGATGATAGCAACAGTATAGACAAGGATTTATATTTGAAAATTTCTAATCATTATAAGAAGTTGGATTTATGCAGAAGATTTGAACAATATAGTTTTCATGAGATTTCGGAAACTGCTATTTTGATAAAGCAATTTTCTAAACTTTTGGGTAATGACAAATGTAAAGAAATCATTTTAGCAACTTCCTTAGAATTGCAAAAAAGATTTGGCTCAAATTACTGGAAGGCTATTTTAAGGAAAGAATGTTGTATGAATGATTCAATTTTTCAACTATTAAAAAATAAATAATGGAAAGCAACAACCAACATAAACGTTATCAGTGGTATCTCCAGTTTGACGAGATAACTTGGCGAGCGACATACGGCGATGTATGTCCTCCGTTCGTGAATGAGGAGAACAAGGAGGTATGGAAGAGATACTTGAACAAAGTCATCAAGAATCATCTCAAAGAGGAGACGATGAAAACTCCTGAGTTTGAAGGGATAGAACTTAGAATCAGAGAGGAGAAACTTTTACGTATCCAATGGGATGAGAAGCAGAAACGGATGCGTGAGGTGGAGCAGTACCGCAGACAGATGGAGCGACCGAAGATTGACTTCGTGCCTCGTGGCTTGACCGTGAATTATGAGGAGGAATATGCCAAGTTCTTCATGCAGGAAGTGACATTCAAGCCAAAGGACAATGAGGACTTTATGCATCAGTTGCGCCTGTTGGAGCGTTGGCACAAGAAATCCATACCACAGATATTAGCTAAGAATCGTCCTGATGCGGCTTTTGCCATTGCAAAGGGATTGTGTGAACATCTTCCATTGCTGATTAACCGTGATGACATAGCGGAACTGATTGGTGAATATAAGTCGAGAATCGGTAAGTTGGTGTTGGCAAGTTACACAGCATTGGTGGAGACGGTGAAGGTTTGGAACAATGAGACAATACGCCAAGAGGTTTGTAGGTTTATCTTGTTGCATTCAAAGGAATACAGAAACTTCCGTGGCTTGGAAAAGAAATTGCTCGCCTTGGTTCCTGCGGCTCCTTTCAATGGTGAAACAGTGGCTGTAGAGCGAGAAATGAATGAGGAGGAAGAGCGTGAGGCAAGACGCATAGCTCTTCAAAAAGAGCGAGAGGAAAAGGAACGAATGGAAGCAGAGAAAGAGGCACGGTCTGTCATTCCATTGAATGAGGATTATGAGAGTCGTATCTTCAACAGTAGAAATATTGGTTGGGATTGTGATTTGATATGGCAGTTGATGCTTGAAGAGAATAGAAAGATTGAGCGGTTGATTGCTAAGGGTCAGTATATGGATGCTGCATTGATGTTTATGCAAATGACGAAATCCATGTGTAGGCATTTTGTCATGGATGAGCATTATAACTATTTTGATGACATGTATAGTCCTGAGTATGCTGTCAATGATATGCTGAGAGTTTTTCATGGGCTTGCTGCAGATGGCAGATTGCCAGAAGACGTGAAGGAGTATCTTCACAAAGCATGGAAGGAAATAGAAGATACGGAATGCTATAAGGATTATGGTATGCCGAGAAAGGATTTTGAATCTATCGTATGAAAGAAATCAGGCTTTTTGATTATCAACAAGAGATGTTGGAGAACATCACTGAGGTGTTTTCCGCTGCAGTCTTTGACTCTGTTCTCTATAATGAGAAGAGAAAAAGGGTGAATGTGGGGAGTTCGGTGATGGTGCAGATGCCTACGGGGACTGGTAAGACCTACGTGATGGCGGCTGTGGTGAGATGGTTCTTGGAGACTTATTCCAAGGGAGAGGTATGGCTGATTGCGCATCGTAAGGAACTGGTGGAGCAGATGGAACGGACGCTCGACCGCTTTGCTTTGGATTATGGTGAGAAGGATGATGAACTGACGGCAAAGGTGAGGATAAGGGTGTTGTCCATCCAATGGCTCACAAGAAACATTGGGGACTTGGAAAAGAATGGTTTTAGACCGGGGCTGATTATCGTGGATGAAGCCCATCACTCTCTTGCCAATTCTTATCAAGACGTGTTCATCAGAAATCACAAAGCCTTGAAGATTGGCATGACGGCAACGCCTTGTCGCATGAAACAGGCTTCGTTTGGTACGCTGTTCAGCCGTTTGATTACTTCGCCTTCCACAAGGGATTTTATCATGCGTGGGTATTTGGCTCCTTATAACTATGTGGTCATCGGTATGAAATCTACTGACCAGCAGATTATCAATCAATTGAAAGGGCGTGGCAGTGACGGTGACTATTCAGTGAAGGAAATGGACGAGAAACTGAATATTCCGCCTGCCATCCAGAGGCTCTATAATAGTGTGATGAAGTATGCTGCTGGCAAGAAAGGTATCGTGTATGCCATCGATATCGACCATGCCAAGGCGATTGCTGAATGTTACAATCAACTTGGCATCAAGGCGGTGGCATTGGACAGTAAGACTGCTGCCAAGACGAGAAAGAAAGCGGTGGAGGCTTTTAGGGAAGGAGAATTGGATTGCTTGGTGAACGTGAACCTCTTTGATGAGGGCTTTGACTGTCCTGATGTGGAGTATATCCAGATGGCTCGACCAACACTGTCGCTTGCCAAATATCTCCAGATGGTGGAGCGTGGACTGCGCATCAATAAGCAGGACCCGAAGAAGGTGTGTATGATTATTGACAATGTGGGTAATTATCGGAAGTTTGGACTTCCTGACAGGTTCCGTGACTGGGATGCCATGTTTGAGGGAGATATGGCTGGCAAGGGGGCTATACCTTCGTATGTGAAGAAAGTGCATAGTATCATTGCCGTGGATGATGAGATGGTAATGGTGAAGGAGGCTGATACGAACAGGGAGAAAATGACGGCGGAGGAGTTGAGGATTTTTAAGGAGAACATTGTGCCGTTTGAGGTTAAGGGTGAATGGAGAATGGGACTGAAATCGGGCGATGAAATCGTGTTGCCGCCTATCTATTCTTACATTTCCGATTTCAAAGGTATCTATGCGGTCTTTCATCCTGCCAATAATCATATGGTGTCGGGAATTATCGACAAATATGGGTATGTGATTGTTCCTGCAGAATACAGGGGATTCCATTTCATCAATAGGTATTCTGTATTGGGTATCAAGGATAATGGAAGTACGGAAAGGATTATGCTGTAAATCATGATGGAGCTGTTTGATTATCAAAAAGAAATGGTGGAACGGATTGGGAAGGCTTTTGGAAAGCTCCAATCCGTCATGGTTCAAATGCCGACGGGAACGGGGAAAACGTATCTGCTTGCAGCAGTAGTGAAGAGTGAAGAACGAAGAGTGAAGAATCCATGTGTGTGGGTTGTTGCTCATCGAAGAGAACTCGTTGTGCAAATAGAAGAAACACTTGCAAGGTTTGATTTGCCAACATCGACAGATGATGATACTGCTTTTATTAAAGTGATGTCGATACAGTGGTTGACGTTGCATTATCGGGAGATGAGGGAGGTACCTTCGCTGATTGTGATTGATGAGGCGCATCATGCGGTGGCGAAGACGTATGCGGAGGTGATGAGGGCGTTCCCGAAGGCGAAGAAGTTGGGACTGACGGCTACGCCTTATCGACTGAAAGGTGAGGGATTTGCTGACTTGTTTGATACGTTGCTCACGTCTTGGAGTATGGAGCGGTTTATTGCCAAGGGGCGGTTGAGTTTGTATGACTACTACTCTATCAAGCCGGACGGACTGGACCAGAGGTTGATTGACTCACTGAAGAAACGTGGGGCTGATGGGGATTATCAGCAGAAGGAACTGAATGAGGTGATGGATGTGAGGCCTTCGCTCGAAAGGCTTTACATGACAGTGAAACGATATGTGCCGAGGAAGAAAGGCATTGTGTATGCCTTTAGTATTGAGCATGCGGAACATATTGCGGAGTTCTACCGCCAAAATGGGATTAATGCCGTTGCTATTAGTAGCAAGACACCCTCGAACGAAAGAAAGAGTTTGGTAGAGCAATTCAAAAAAGGTAAAATCCGTGTTTTGGTGAGTGTGGACTTGTTTTCGGAGGGGTTTGACTGTCCGGATGTGCAGTTTATTCAGTTGGCGAGACCTACGCTGTCGTTGGCGAAGTACTTGCAGATGGTGGGACGTGGGTTGCGTGTGGCACGGAGGAAGAGCTATTGCGTGATACTGGATAATGTGGGACTGTATCGGCGGTTCGGGATGCCTTCAGCTGACAGGAACTGGCAGCAGATGTTTGAAGGGAGGTCGCAGCTTGCGGATTCGTTGCAGGAGATTTGCATGAGGATTAATAATAGCTTCTGTCATTGGGGCAGCGTGGTGAGCGAGAATGAGGAGATGATGAAGATCCTTGGGCATGACAGGCAGAAGAAGATGATTGAGGACAACGAGAATGATGAGATTGTGGAGGATAAGGACGGATGGATTGACAGGCGGAGCGGACTGAGGTTTACAAAGCGACCGCAGACGGTAAGGCTGTTGGGCGTTGAGTTCTGTACGGAGGACGGCATGAGATTCTTTCCTCGCATCCGCTCCAAGTTTATTGACGACAAGGCTTACATCAATTTGAAGTCGTTGGAGTTGCAAGTGGGCAGAGGCATCAATTGGAAGAGGAAATATATCTCAATGGATAAACCTGACAAGGTGTATCAGTTGAAGGACAAGGCTGGTAGTGTGAGGTTATATGTGGATGATGAGGAAAATTGTTATGCCCAAGGAAATCCCGACATGGAATTGACTCCCATCGAGACACAGGTGGAGATGAATGATTATTGCCAGAAATACAGCAGGAAGGAGAAAAAGGCTGCGGAGAAGCATCAGAAGATTTATAAGCATGGACTTTTCTATCCTATTCATAATAGCAAGGTTTGGGAGTGTGATGAGGTGCAGAAAGGAGTTGACGAGATATGGTATGTACCCAAGGACGTGTTTGGCGAGAGTTATTGGGTGGATGGCATTTCTGGGTTGAAGCATTATGCCAAGCCTGTGGCGGAGCAGCGAGGATTTGTGAGATTGCTGAGAGAGAGCGACTGGTATTATGTTCGGAATATCCCGGATTTGCGAGATACCGCATTGAGAAATTGGCAGATTGTGGCTGATGACAACATTTGTGTCATCAACAGTGAGTTTCTATTTTTGAAGCAGGAACCACGGTTATGGTTCAAGATTTTGAAGAAGACGGATGACTTTTCTTATTTTGTGGTGAGAGAGTATAAGAATTTCTCTGGCTATGCTATTGATTCAGACATATACATCACGCAAGACAGCAGACATGGGTTGAGATTGGAAAGCAATGGAGTGCCATACGTTCCCTATTTTCAAACGGTGTCGAGAGCTGAATTGCGAAAATATAATTTGTGATGAAGAAAATCAAGCTTTATGATTACCAGCAGAAGATGCTGGAAGACATTATCAACGTGCTGACGACCGCTGCTACTGGCAGATTCTACGATGAGAATGGTAAGAAGGAGAAGGTGGGCAGTTCGGTGATGGTGCAGATGCCGACTGGTACAGGAAAGACCTATGTGATGGCGGCTGTGGTGAAATGGTTTCTTGATAACCATGACACGGGCGAAGTGTGGATTGTGGCGCACCGCCGTGAATTGGTGGAGCAGATGCAGCAGACGCTCGACAGATTCTGCCTGGACTATGGGGAGAAGGAAATGGAGCTGAAAGCGAAAGTAAGGATAAGGGTGCTGTCCATTCAATGGTTGAACAGACATATCGACGAACTGGAAGGGGCTGGGTGTACGCCAGGACTCATCGTAGTGGATGAGGCGCATCACGCCATAGCAACCTCCTATCAAGACCTGTTTGGCAGGAACAGAAAGGCTCTGAAACTCGGTATGACGGCAACTCCATGCCGTATGAACAAGAAATCCTTCAGCAAACTGTTCGAGATATTGCTGAAATCGCCCTGTACCAACGACTTTATCCTGCGTGGTTATCTGTCACCTTACGACTACGTGGTTATCGGCAAGTACTCCAACGATCAGTTGACCGTGAACCAGCTGAAAGGACGAGGCAGCGATGGCGACTATGCCATCAAGGAGATGGACGAGAAACTGAACATTCCGCAGACCATCCAACGCCTCTACGACAGCGTGAAGAAATACGCTGACGGCAAGAAGGGAATTGTATATGCCATAGATATTGTGCATGCCCAGGCGATAGCCGCCTGTTACAATGCCCTCGGACTAAAAAGTGTGGCACTGGACAGTAAGACTCCTGCCAAGAAACGCAAGGAGATGGTGGAGGCATTCAGACGCAGTGAGATAGACTGTCTGGTGAACGTGAACCTCTTCGACGAGGGTTTTGACTGTCCTGACGTGGAGTTTATCCAGATGGCTCGTCCTACGCTGTCACTAGCCAAGTATCTGCAGATGGTGGGGCGTGGGTTGCGTATCAACAAGGAGAACAAGGATAAGGTGTGCATGATTATCGACAACGTAGGTAATTACCGCAAGTTCGGCTTGCCTGACAAGCCTCGCAACTGGGAGAGTATGTTTGCAGGACTGAGGGCAGGCAAGGGTATCATTCCAACCTATGTGAAGAAGATGCAGAACATCATTGCCGTGAATGATGAGATGATAACGGTGAAGAAGGCGAATACGGCAAGGAAGAAGATGACCGTCCAACAACTTAATGAATATCTGAAGAATGTAGAGCCTTTCCAACAGGATGGCAGATGGGGGCTGAGGGTGAAGGATGACATCATCGTGAAACCTATCTACACTTATATCTCCAACTTCCGAGGTGATTATGCCGAATGCAGAATAGGCATACAGAAATGTTTGTATGGACTATTGGATAGGAGGGGTAATATTATCCTGCCTCCGGAATATAAATACATATACAGGTGGAACGAACATGCGGTTGAAGTACAAGGTAATGATGGTTACAGCAGGACTATAGAATTGTAACGGCTAAGAAAATATAAAGATGGAACGCAAGAAACAGACTGGACATATCTGCCGATGGATGGCATGCGGTATCATGGCAGCCATTCTCATCATAGGATGTACCATCATGATCGGCCTATCAGAATGGCACGACAGGAAAGAGATAGAATGCAGGAACACAGAACTGTATGAGTGGCGCAAGGATATGCATGATTTGAACATGCATATCGCCGAGATATCGTTGCTTGGCGAGACGGTAGCAGACTGGGACACCACAGATGTAGAAGACTATCATCAACTTAGGGTGGAAGTGGACTGTATGTTGCTGGATATGGGGAAGATGAATCGTCAGATAGAAACTGAGGACCTCCGCCAGCTGTTTGTTGAGAAGGAAAGACTGTTGTTGCAAATCAGGAATGCCGTACAGAAACGTAATGATATTCATGAGAAACTGACGACGGAAGTGCCCAAGATTGTTGCGAAAAGCAAGAAAGAGCAGCAAGTGCAGTCCTCTACTCCCCGTCCAGAGACTCAAAAGAAGAAACGGGGATTTTGGGTACGGCTGTTTAGAAAAGAAGAAAAGGCTGCCGTAGATACCATGAAGCGTCAACAGCCCACCGCCACGACCCAAATGCTGTCTATGCTCAATCATAAGATTGTCGCCAGGCATCAGCAACAGAGCCGTAAGGTCAATGGGCATCTGGACAGTCTGGGCATCAGGAATGAAGCCATCAACCATCATCTGCAGAAAATGATAGCCGTTGTTGACGAGCATGTCGACAAGGGAATCGAGGAAAGAGAGCAGCAGATAGCAACACTGGAAGGTAACTACACCTATTATTATATAGGTATGCTCTCCCTGTTGATTCTGGTATTATTCTGCATGTTCCTGCAGGTTATCAGAAACAAGAAAAGAACCGATCAGCTCATCGGGAAGCTGAATACCAAAAACCAGCAGAACATAGAACTTCTTACCCAGCGCCGCCAGACCATACAGGCTATCACCCATGAGTTGCGAATCCCGTTGGCAACCCTCAAACACCATCTGGGTATCATGAAGAAAGATTCTGCAGATGAAATAGATATCTCTTTGGAAGCCGTAGCCGGTATGGAGCAGATGCTCAATGATTTGTTGGACTATTTCCGGCTGGACAACGGCAAGGAGACCATAATGGTCAAACCCTTTACCATTAAAGGGCTTGGAACAAGACTGGCATCGGAATTTGCAGGACTGGCGGACAAGAAGGGACTGGTGCTGACCGTGGAGAGTTCGTCGGATGACATCGTGCTGGGCGACAAGGAGAAGATACAGAGAATCGTAAGAAACCTGTTGTCCAATGCCCTGAAGTTTACGGATGCCGGTTCTGTGACCCTTCGTCTGAGTTATGAGGGCGGCATGCTGTTCATCTCCGTGCATGATACCGGAACCGGAATGGACGAAGAGGAACAACAGCAAATCTTTGATGCCTTCAGACAGCTGAGCAATGCGGCAACGAAAGACGGATTCGGCTTGGGACTGTCTATCGTGAAAAATCTGGTGGGTATGATGGATGGTAAAATCGAACTGTCGAGCAAGAAGAATGTCGGCAGTACCATCACAGTGGAAATCCCATTGCCACTGGTGCATGAGAAAGATATTGAAAGAGAGAATGAGATGATCGGGGGCAACAGAGCGGAAGTGGTCGTCATAGACGATAATGAACTGATACTCCATCGGATGCAGGGCATCTTTGCGGAAAACGGGATCAAGTGCGATACCAGTATGAGTATGGATGAATTGCTGGCCAAGATGCGCGAGAAGGACTATGACATCCTGTTTACCGACCTGAAGATGCAGGGGGCAAACGGATATGATGTGCTCAAAATCCTGCGAATGTCAAACATCGGTAATTCCCGGACGATACCCGTTGTTGCCGTGACGGGATCGGCAGGTATCACAGAGGACTATCTGACCGGGAAGGGCTTTTCGGGATGCCTATCCAAGCCCTTCTCTCCGAATGAATTGATGTCGGTTGCCAACCGATTCATCCAGAAGGAGGTGAACGGGAAAGGGAATATAGACCTGATACCCCTATATGAATTTGGTGAGAAGCAAAGAACGCTGTGGCTTTTTGAGGAAGAGACGGAGGAGAACATCCGTCGTATCGACAAGGCCTGGGAGAAAGGTGACCGTCATGAGCTGAAAGAAATATTGCATAGTATGAGAGGAACCTGGGAACTGATAGGTTGCGGTGAAAAGCTGAACCACGTATTTTCTTCCGTGAAGAATACCACCACTACTGACAAGGAAATAGCCCAGGGAATCTGTGAGATCAAACGGCAGTGCGAAGACATCATCCAGGCTATTCATGAAGAACAGGAAGGAGGAATGAAATGACGAAGCGAATCATAGTGATAGAAGACAGTATGACCTTCTGTGAACGCATCTGCAACATGCTGAAGCGCCAAGGTTGGGAGACTTCCAAAGCCTACAACATGCGCAAGGGTATGGAACTGGTGCGAGAGGCGGATGAGTTTACCATCGTACTCTCTGACCTACGGTTGCCCGATGGTGACGGCATCCAGCTGTTGGAATGGATGCGGGAGAATGGTTATGAGAACCAGTTTGTCATCATGACGGACTATGAGAGTTATTCCTCTGCCGTGGCTGCCATCAAGAAGGGCGCAGCCAATTATTTCCCGAAGAGTGAGATGCAGGGAGAGCTGTTTGAATTTCTGAATGCCCTGTGGAAAGGGAATGAACATATCGCCAAGAGTCGTGAGAAGATCTTTGTCCGGACCAGTGAGGCCTTCACGAAGGTGAGAGAACTGGTGAATATGTTTGCTCCTATCCAGATAACCGTGATGATCCTGGGAGAGAGTGGTACGGGGAAAGAGCATATCGCCCGGATGATACATGAGAAAAGCAAGCGAGCCAACAAGCCATTCGTTACCTTGGATTGCGGCACCCTGAATGAACAGCTTGCCGCCTCTACTCTTCTGGGGCATGAGAAGGGTGCTTTTACCGGGGCAGACAATGCCCGTGTGGGCGTGTTTGAGGAAGCGAAGGGAGGAACCCTGTTTCTGGACGAGATAGGCAACCTATCTCTGGAAGTGCAGAAGATGCTGCTGCGAGTGGTGCAGGAACAGCGATTCAGACGAGTTGGCGGAACAAAGGACATCGAGGCCGATGTGCGTCTGGTGCTGGCTACCAATGAAGATTTGGGCAAGGCAGTGAACAACGATACCTTCAAGCATGACCTGCTGCAACGTCTCTGCGAGACCATCATCGAGTTGCCGCCATTGCGAGAGGCGGTAGAGGATGTCAGACCATTGGCAGAATTCTTTCTGAGGAGATATAAACTGCGGTTCGGAAAAGAGATAGATGGTTTCAGTACCGGAGCCATCAAGGCTTTGGAAACGTATACCTGGCCAGGTAATGTGAGAGAACTGAAACGGGTCATCAAGAATGCCGTGGTCATGGCGAAAGAGAGGATGATCATGGAAGAAAACCTGAAGTTTGATTCTTTTTCGGGGACTACAACTGTAACGACGGCGCTACGAGATACGGATTTGGAACGGGAACGAATCATTGGAGCCTTGAAACTCGCCAAGGGAAATCATACGAAAGCCGCAGAGATACTGAAGATTGGACGGACGACATTGTATAATCTGAAGGAGAAGTATGGTATAGAATAGGCTTTTGTGAAGGCAAAAGTGTAGAATAGGGTGTTCAAAACGTGAACAGGTGTTCAGGTTTTGAACACTTTTTGTTTTTGTACTGCTCGGCTGTGGTTGTTGTTGCTTTGTTGATAATCAGGAAGTTATACTCTATTTTGGCGCTGCCAGGCGTCTATTGGCATTGCTTTTGGACTACTAGGGGTTGTGTGTACACCGCCCAATAGAAGTTTAACAATCAAAACAGAAAGACTTATGAGCCATAATATATTGACAGAGACTGCCTTCTTCAAGGTTATCAACAACCTTGGCGGCAAGATGGAGATGGACCAGATCCAGAAGGAGTATCACCAGTTTGTAACTCAGGTTATAGACCTGTGCCACCGTACGTCAGAGAGCAAGGAGGCTCTGCATGCCCTTGTGTTTGCAGAGACAGAGTTGCAATATCATCCTCTGTTACATCCAGATACAGGATGTGTTCTTGGGCTGTATATCAAGAAAGCCCTGTCGTTCATCCGTAAAATGATGCTGCAGGTAAAGGCAAATGCAGGCAAGGGGGCTTCTGTAGCTATTGCCCATGAGAAGACGGGTAAGACTTTTCCTATATGCTGGACGGGGAACGCAGTAGACCTCGTAGAGATGGTATATGGCATCTGCGTGATGGGAAGTGTGAATGACGGTGAAGTGAAATTCAAGGAGCTGGCTCAAGCCATGTACCAATTCTTTGGTGTCAAGGCCAAGGACTGCTACCGTTTTTATACCGATATCCGGAGACGAAAGAACTACAGTCGTACCTACTTCCTGGACAAGATGCAGGAGAAGTTGAATGATAAGATGCGACGGGATGATGAATTGGAAAGGATGAGGCGATGAAAATGCTCATTTTCTGTAGGATTACAGAAAAATGTTATCAGAATACAAGAAAATTAGGCATTTCTTCTTTCATACAGGATTTTTTCTATACTTTTGTAACTTAAATAAAACTGCGAGAGTATGGAAAGTGATCATAGCGCTCAAACAGTACCGCTTGTATCACTCAAATGATACCGCTTCGTT
>ERZ773209.172-NODE-172-length-48770-cov-4.745561_pt1 | contig 48770 bp, 45 predicted proteins | sample MGYA00511109_ERZ773209 | MGnify/ENA primary metagenome ERZ773209 (study PRJEB29015, sample SAMEA2737786) | human gut metagenome | biome: human gut; feature: human-associated habitat; material: faeces | place: China | collected 2012 ...
CATCGCGGATCACATTTCCAATTTCACAAATTATACCAAAGGCACAAAATATGAAACCCTTGAGGATGCCTACGCTGCTTATTCAGAGTTAGTAGATGAAAAATATTCTAACTACAAGGACACCCTCCCCAAATAATCCCACTAAAAGCGTTGCTGCATGAGACTTTCGGGCAAACACCGTTCGCCCCTGCATGCTCTGCGATGAAAGACGCGCTTTTTGAAACACTGAGCAGCACCGCGATATGGTGCTGCTTATTTTTTTCCCGCACAGATTACCCCCGGCAACGCATTTTGTTATCCTGCACGATTACTCTTGATTCTGCTGCCGTTATTCCGTATAATTGTCTATAGCAGTATCGCTTTTGCTGCACAATCGGAGCATCAACCTATTTATAATATAAAAAGGAAATCACAATGGAGCCATTGGCACAACGCCTGCGCCCGCGCACGCTGGATGAGGTCTGCGGGCAGCAGCATCTACTCGGCAAAAATCAGGTCTTTCGCCGCACGGTCGAAAGCGGCAGAATCCCCAATATGATCTTCTACGGCCCATCCGGCGTTGGCAAAACCACCGTTGCCAGCATCATTGCGGCAGGCAGCGGTATGCAGCTGCACAAGCTCAACGGTACCACGGCCTCAACCAGCGATATCAAGTCCGTGCTGGCAGACATCGGCACACTGGGGGCCGCGGGCGGCATTCTGCTGTATCTGGATGAGATCCAGTACTTTAACAAGCGTCAGCAGCAGAGCCTGCTGGAATGTGTTGAGCAGGGCACTGTCACCCTCATTGCCTCCACCACGGAAAATCCCTACTTTTATGTATATAACGCCCTGCTGTCCCGCTGCACGGTGTTTGAATTCAAGTCGCTGACCGCCGATGATATTCGTGCCGGTCTGCGCAGCGCTGCCGCACGGCTGGGCGCTGAGGATCAATCGCCGGTTTTCATTCCGGAAGATGCCCTTGACTATCTGGCCCAGAGCGCTGGCGGTGACATGCGCAAGGCAATCGGCAATCTGGAATTTGCCGTCACAGCAGCCCCCATCGAAAACGGTTGCCGCACCATCACGCTTGACATGATCCAGCAGGTGGCCGCCCGCACCGCCATGCGGTATGACAAGCTGGGCGATGACCACTATGACATCGTTTCCGCCTATCAGAAATCCATGCGCGGCTCTGACCCGGACGCTGCACTGCACTATCTGGGCCGCCTGCTTGAGGCAGGGGATTTGCCCAGCGCCTGCCGCCGCCTGATGGTCTGCGCCTGTGAGGATGTTGGTCTGGCGTGGCCGCAGATCATCCCCATCGTAAAGGCTGCGGTCGATATTGCCAACGCTGTCGGCCTGCCGGAGGCTCGTTTGCCGCTGGCGGATGCCGTGGTGCTGGTGGCCACCGCCCCCAAATCGAACTCTGCCCACGATGGCATCAACGCCGCCATTGCCGATATTCAAGCCGGGCGCACCGGGCCCATCCCGCGCCAGCTGCAGAATAAACACTATGACGGCGCGGACGCTAAAGTCAAAGGCCAGCACTATATCTACCCGCACGATTACCCCAACCACTGGGTCGAGCAGCAATATCTGCCGGATGCCATCAAGGATCGGCGCTATTATCAGCCCGGTGACAACAAGAATGAGCAGGCCTTCGCACAATACTGGAAAAAAATCAAAGGAGAGCTGTGACCATGCCCGAACTCCACTGCGAAACCATTACCTTCCCGTCCTCGGACGGCCGCCATACCTCCTCCGCTGTGCTGTACACGATGCCGGATAAACCTGTGCGGGCAGTCATCCAGCTGAGCCACGGCATGTGTGAGTATGTGCGCCGTTATGCCCCTATGGCAGAGTTTTATGCCGCCCACGGTATTGCCCTTGCGGGCAATGACCATCTGGGCCACGGCGATACCGCCAAGGCCGGTGAGCATGGCCATTACGGTGAGCCGGACGGCCGTTTTCACCTGTTGAATGACCTCCACACAATGAACACACTGCTGCATGAGCGCTTTCCTGATACGCCCATTATCCTGTACGGCCACAGCATGGGCAGCTTTTACGCCCGCTGGTACGCCGAAAAGTGGCCGGAGAGCATCACGGCACTGGTCATTTCCGGCACGGCAGGTCCCAGCTTTATGAATGTCATCGGGCAAAGGCTCGCCGGGCTGATTGCACGGGTCAAGGGTCCGCGTTATGTCTCACCGCTGATGGTCAAGCTGAATTTCGGCAGCTACTGCAAAAAAATCGAGAACGCGAAGTCTGCCAATGACTGGCTGACCCGTGATGAGGCTGTTGTTAATGCCTATGATGCGGACGGTCTGTGTACCTTCCAGTTTACGGCCTCCACCTACCGGGAGATGCTGGCCACGCTGAACCATGTCAGCAGCAAGGCCTGGGCTGAGTCGATCAACAAGGATCTGCCCGTTCTGCTGATTGCCGGTGACGGCGATCCCGTGGGCGATTACGGCAAGGGCGTCCGCAAGGTCTGGGCGATGCTGGGCGATGCCGGTGTCAAGGATCTGACCTGCCAGATCTTTGAGGGCGGCCGCCATGAGCTGCACAACGAGACCAACCGTGATGAGGTCTTTGACTATGTGCTGACATGGATCGAGGATCACATTTCCTGACGTTGTATCATGCAATATTTCCTCCGCCAGCCCGGCGGGGGATTTTTTTTATTTTTTCTATTGACAAGGCTGCATCCCGCGTGTATTATTGTATTAAGCTCTTAACACAATAATACAAAAGGAGCATAAAACACCATGAACTGGAACATCACTGCGGGCCGCCCGGTCTATGTGCAGCTGGTCGAGCAGTTGGAGCTTGCCCTCGTTGCGGGGGAGTTCCCGCCCGGCAGCCGCATTCCGCCCGTGCGGGAGCTGGCCGCTGACGCCGGGGTCAACCCCAACACCATGCAGCGCGCTTTGCAGGAGCTGGAAAGCCGCGGCCTTTTGCAGGCGCAGCGCACCGCCGGGCGCACCGTCACAGCGGATGACACTGCCCTGCAGGCCTTGCGCCGTCGGCGCGCCGGTACGCTGGCGGCGGAGTTTCTGCACCAGATGCAGGCCCTCGGCCTGACCGAAGCCGAAATCGAGACCCTGCTGCGCGAGACCGCACAGCAGGCACCAAAAAAGGAGTAAACCATGGATACAATTTATGAGGTACACGGTCTGACCAAGCGCTATGGCCGCACTGCTGCGCTGAACGGCGTGGACTTTGCCGTCACGCCGGGCAAGCTCGTTGGCCTGCTTGGCCCCAACGGCAGCGGCAAAACAACGCTTATGAAAATCTCTGCCGGGCTTTTGCAGCCCACGACGGGCAGCGTCATTATTGATAAAGTTCCTGTCGGCGTTTTCACCAAGGCCGTCACCAGCTATCTGCCGGACCGTATGGCCCTGCCGACGGAGTTCACCGCCGACGATGCCGTAAGCCTGTACGCGGATTTCTTCACTGATTTTGACAAAGTCAAGGCAAACGCCATGCTGGCCGACCTGCATATCGGCGGGCGGGGCAAAATCGGGTCCATGAGCAAGGGCACACAGGAAAAGATGCAGCTCTGCCTGACGATGAGCCGTGCCGCCAGGCTCTACCTGCTGGATGAGCCTCTGGGCGGCGTGGACCCCGCCGCCCGCGACTACATTTTAAGCACCATCCTGCACAACTACAGTGAGGATGCCGCGCTTATGCTGTCCACGCACCTCATCGGCGACATTGAGAAGGTGCTGGACGAGGTCATTCTTTTACAGGACGGCAAGGTCCTGCGCCAGGCCGCCGTTGACGAGCTGCGCGAGGAAACAGGGGAGAGCGTAGACGCTTACTTCCGGGAGGTTTACAAATGCTGACGAAGCTTTTACATTATGAGTTCAAATCCACAGGCCGTGTTGTTCTGCCCATTGCGGCGGGCGTGCTTGTGCTGAACATTTTTACTAATATTCTGAGCCATTTTGTCCAGAACACCTCCGACAGGTTGCCGCTGGCCGGGGTCGCCATGGCCTTGCTGGCACTGGCATCTGCCGTGAGCCTTCTTGTTGTGCTCGCCATCTGCGCTTTTATTGAAATTCAGCAGTTTTACCGCCTGTTGGGCGAGCGCGGGTACTTGATGCTGGCTCTGCCCGTGCCCATTTGGCAGCACATTGCTGCTAAGGTCATCTGCGGCACGGTATGGACGCTGTTCGGCATGGTATTTTTTACACTTTGCGGCATGCTGACTACCGACACGGTCAGTGGCGGCGGGTTTGCATCTGATTTCAGTCGCGTCACTGCCGAGGATGTCGCCATCTGGTCTGCAATGCTTTTGATTATACTGGCCCTTATCGCGGGCGCACTGCTGCACGCATATCTGGCCTGTGCCTTTGCCGCGCAGTTTACCCAGCAGCGGCTGCTCATCAGCATTGCCGCCTACTTTGTCATCGGCTTTATCGGGCAGATGGCAGCCCTTGTGACGGCAGTCTTTGTCGCGTTCCGCGGGTATAAGTACCTTAACAATACCGGCTTCAGCGCCGCGTCGTTTTTTGGTCCCGACAATACCTTGGGCGTTATCGTGCTCACCCTGCTCGCCGTCTTTGCGCTGATTGCCCTTGTCGATGCCCTGCTGTGGGCACTGACCCAGTGGCTCATGACAAAGCGGCTGAATCTGGCGTAATTTTACTAGAAAAACATAAAGCCCGCCGCTTTATCCGTATCCCGGAAAAGCGGCGGGCTTCGTTTATTTTATAAATGCCTCGATGGCTTGTGCGTCGCGGATGCCCTTGGAGTAGAGCTTTTTCAGCGCCTCTTGGTCGCGGGTCAGCGTCTTGACGCCGCAGGTATCGTCTGGTGCGATGATAAGCACCTTGCCCTCGGCTGCCAGCTGTTCCGCCAGCGCGATACCCTCGTTATAATGCTGCGCCCGCAAGGCCAACTGCTCGGCCGCCTTAGGATAGCGGCGGCGGATGACTCGTGCCAACTTACGGTCGGTGCTGTCAGCGCGCACAGTGCCTTCTGGCTTTGTCAGAATCAGCACGACCTTGTCACAGCCGTCCGCAAATGCCTTTTTCAAGGGGATCGTATCACCCAGCGCGCCGTCGTAATAGGGGATGCCGTCAATGACGATTGGCTTGCAGGCCACCGGGATGCAGCAGGAAGCCATCAGCACGCGGTAGTCATCCTGATGCATATCGCCGCGTGTAAAGTATTTTGGCTTGCCAGTTGTCGCATCGGTGGCGATCATATACCACTCCATCGGATTGGCAGACATTTTTTCAAAATCCAGCGGATTCTCGCAGCCCGCGTTGCTCAACGTGCCGTAGATGTATTGCAGGTTCAAAAACGACCCGCTGCGCAACATATTGCCCGCGCCCATGTACTGCCTGCGCATCGAGTATTCCTCATAAAACAGGTAGTTCCGCCCGCGCTGGCCGCTCAGATAGGAAGCAAGGTTCGCGCTGCCCGCCGAAATGCCGATGCCGTAATCAAATTTCACGCCGTTTTCCAAGCACCAGTCGAACACGCCCGCCGCGTAAATGCCGCGCAGCCCGCCGCCCACATCGATAACGCCGATTTTTGCCACATTCATTTCACCTCTCTATGCGGATAATTATAACACGCCACCCACCACCGCGCACCGTACAATCTGCGGCAAATGTATTGACTTTTCCCGCAGGGGCGCGTATAGTAATTTTTACAGACTGTCGGTTTGTAAAAGGAGGGTACACCATGCCGCGCAACAAATATCCAGAACAGACTGTAGAAAAAATTCTTTCTGCCGCCGAGCGTCTCTTTGCCCAGAAGGGCTACGCCAAAACTACCTTGCAGGACATTATCGACACTACCGGACTGTCCAAGGGTGCCGTGTACCACCATTTCCAATCGAAGGAGGAAATCGCCGCCAGGGTCGGGGACCGCCTGGGCACGCGGGTCACGGGAGAGTTGGCCCGCATTCGCGACGATGCCGCGCTGACCGGGCTGCAAAAGCTGCAGGCTGTCTTTGCGGTGTGCCTGGTTCCACAGCGCCAGCAGACTTTGCAGCGCGCGCTGCCGCGTCTCTGGGACGACCCGCAGTTTTTATCCATCGAGCTGCACGACCTGCTGGAAAAGACCATCCCTGTATATCTGGAGCCGATGGTCCGGCAGGGGACAGCGGACGGCAGCATCCACACGCCGGACCCTAGCGCCCTGTGCGAGGCGTTGTTCCTGCTGGCCGACCTTTGGCTGAACCCGCAGACGCGCCCCACAACGCCCGCCCGGCAGCGCGCGCGGTGCGCGGTATTCCAACAGATGACGCAGGCCCTCGGCCTGGATCTTCTCACTGACGAGCAGTCGGAGGAGCTGGCGGCGCTCTGCGAAGCAGAGTAATGCTTTCCGGGCTTAATTGCTCGCCCGCAGAAGCCGTGCGGCGTCTGACATCTCCGGGTCGATGACGAACATCGCCCCCTACACCGTAGGGGCGGATTCCATATCCGCCCGGGGACCTTGCTGTTGCCGCAACCCCGGGTGCGCAGCGATCACCCCCACAAAGCCCCTTATCCTTATATAATACAACCTATCATTCCAACGGCGGTTTCAGCCGCCGTATTATTCAGCACGAATACAAACCGTCAGTCGGTATGTATGCATAAAAACTATCATAACAGGGGAGCACATCACCATGAATCCCACCTTTTATAAGATAACCGTCTGCCAGATCATCACGCTGTTCGGCAATGCCGCACTGCGGTTTGCGCTGCCGTTGTATCTTCTGCGCCGGATCGATTCCGCCGCACTGTACGGCAGTGTCACAGCGCTGGCCCTTGTGCCGATGCTGCTGGGCACGCTGGCAGGGGGCGTACTGGCAGACCGCTGCCGTAAACAAAAAATCATGGCTGTGCTGGATACCGTATCCGCCATCGGCATGGCCGCAACCGCAGTCATACTTCCCGCCGTGCCCGTAACGCCGCTTGTGCTGGCCGCACTCTGCCTGCTGTATGCCGTGGAAGGGCTGTACCAGCCCGCCGTGCAGGCCAGTCTGCCTCTGCTGCTGGACGGGGCTGCGCTGGCCCGGGGCAATGCAGTCATCCAGCTGGTGGATACCATCGACGAGCTGCTTGGCCCTCTGCTAGGCAGTGTCTTACTGCACGCTCTTGGGCTGCGCGGCTTGCTGCTGCTCTGTGCTGTCTGCTTTGCCTTATCCGCCCTCTGGGAGCGCACACTGCCAATTCCGCATGCGCCCGCCGCACGTTCAGACCTGCGTCTGCCGCCCAAAGCGCCTTTCCTCCGGGCAAGGCCGCTGCTCCGGCTGGCCGCGGTGCTGGCCCTGCTCAATCTGGCTGTCGTGCCCGCGTTTACTGCCGGTGTGCCGCTGCTGATTGTCCGCTATTATGCCTTTTCCGACACCGCTCTGGCCGTCACCCAGTCTGCCATGAGTGCCGGTGGTCTGCTGGGCGGCGTGCTGGCCGGGGCGTTTGCAAAGCGGTTGTTCCTGCGCCGCGGCACAGCGGCGCTCTGGTGCATTACGGCAGTGTGCGCACTGCTCGGGCTGGCCGTTCTGCCGTGTGTGCCTGCCGCAGCCGGGTACATCGCCCTCACAGCACTAGCTTTTTGCATGATGGCTGCCGCCGCACTGTTTCAAATCCTGCTGTTTACTGCAATCCAGGCCCATGCACCCACCGGGCAGACAGGCCGCTTTATGAGCCTTATCACGGTCTGTGCCTGCCTGACCCAGCCGGTCGGGCAGGCGGCGTTCGGGCTTTTGTACGGCTGCTTTGCTGCCCTGCCCAGTGCCGTGCTTTTTGCGGCGGCGGCTGCCTCGATTTTTATAAACCTTGCTGCATCGCATATTTTCAAAAAAGCCGTTTCTTTTACAAAATCATGAACGCTTCTTTACCAATTTATTAAAAAGTTCTTATTGACAAACATTCTGCAAACCGTATAATGTATCTTGTGTGTGCATCTATAGGGCAAATCTTTTCTGCCCTGACACATTGGCGTTGTATGTGCTGCTGCAGCGGCCCCCTGCGCGTGGGGCCGTGTAACAAACCTTTGCGGGGCGGCATAATTGACGCTGACTCGTCAAGGACTTTGTGCCGGCCTAAGGAAGAAACGGCGCGATGAGAAGGTCCTGTGCCGGGAAATTCCGCAAAGGGGGATGCAATAAAAATGAATGAAAATCTGATCGTATCTCTGAAAGACATTGTTGTCGATTTCGATGGGCAAAAGGTCCTGGACGGACTCTCGCTGGACATCCACGACAAGGAATTTGTCACCTTCCTCGGCCCCTCCGGCTGCGGCAAGACGACGACCCTGCGTGTGATTGCCGGTTTTGTCACCCCGAAATCGGGCAATGTCTTTTTTGATGGCAAGGACATCGCCAACATGCCGCCCTACAAGCGGCCGGTAAACACGGTGTTCCAGAAGTACGCGCTCTTCCCGCACCTGAATGTGTTTGAGAATGTCGCTTTCGGCCTGCGCCTGAAAAAGATGACCGAGGAGGAAATCCGCCCCAAGGTGCTGGAGATGCTCGAGATCGTCGGCCTGAAAGGGTTTGAGCGCCGCAGCATCCATCAGCTGTCCGGCGGTCAGCAGCAGCGTGTTGCCATTGCCCGCAGTCTGGTCAACCAGCCGCGCGTCCTTTTGCTGGACGAGCCTTTGGGCGCACTTGACCTCAAGCTGCGCAAGGAGATGCAGCTGGAATTGAAGCGCCTGCAGCGTGAGATGAACATCACCTTTGTCTATGTCACCCACGATCAGGAGGAGGCCCTTACCATGTCGGACACCGTTGTGGTCATGTCCGGCGGCAAAATTCAGCAGATCGGTTCCCCTCAGGACATTTACAACGAGCCTAAAAACGCTTTTGTCGCGCGCTTTATCGGCGATTCCAACATCGTGGACGGCGTCATGCTCAAGGACTTTCTTGTCAACTTCGGCGGGTATGATTTCACCTGTGTGGACCGCGGCTTCAAGCCGAACGAGCCTGTGCAGGTCGTTATCCGCCCCGAGGATGTGCAGATCGTGCCGCCCTCTGTCGGTATGCTGACCGGCCTTGTGCGTGAGGTCATCTTCAAGGGCGTTCACTTTGAAATGCATGTCGATGTCGAAGGCTATGAGTGGATCATCCACTCCACGCAGGCCAGCCAGCCCGGTGAGCTTATCGGCATGAACATCGGCCCGGACGAAATTCATATCATGAAGCGTTCGGAGGTGTGATAGATGCTCAAATCCAAAACCTCCCGCTGGCTGGCAGGGCCGTATCTGCTCTGGATGGCCATTTTCACAGTCGTACCGCTTTTCATCGTCATCTGGTACGCCATGACGAACGCGGACGGCCAGTTCACCCTTGACAACCTGACCCAGATTGGCCGGTATTCCAGCGTATTTGCCCGCAGCCTGATTCTGGCCGCCATTTCCACGGTAGTCTGCCTGGTCATGGCGTTCCCGGTCGGGTATTTTCTCTCCCGCCTGCGCGCCAACAAGCAGCATATCATGCTCATGCTTATTATGCTGCCGATGTGGATGAACTTTCTGCTGCGCACCTACGCATGGATGACCCTGCTTGAGAAAAACGGCCTTATCAACAAATTCTTCGGTCTGTTCGGCCTTGGCCCCTTCAACATGATCAATACCTCCGGCGCGGTCGTGCTGGGCATGGTCTACAACTATCTGCCTTTCATGATTCTGCCCATCTACACAGCCATGACGAAGATCGATGATTCCATCGTTGAGGCCGCGCAGGATCTGGGCTGCAACGTCTGGCAGATTTTGTTCCGGGTGCTCGTCCCGTTGACCGGCCCCGGCATTGCCACCGGCATCACACAGGTGTTTGTGCCCGCAGTCTCTACTTTTATTATCAGCCGTATGCTGGGCGGCGGCTCCAACCTGCTGATTGGCGACTTGATTGAGCTGCAGTTCCTCGGCAACTCCTACAACCTGAACCTCGGCTCTGCCATGAGTCTGGTACTGATGGTTATCGTCCTGCTCTGCATGAGCTTCACTTCGAGCTTTGATGAGTCCGAGATGGAAGGGGTGATGTGAGATGGCAAAGAAACATTCCGCGCTGCTCATGCGCACCTACGTCATTCTGGTGTTCTGCTTCATGTATCTGCCCATCGCAGTCATGATCGCGTTCAGCTTCAACGAGAGCAAGTCCCGCTCGAACTTCACGGGCTTCACCCTCGGCTGGTACAAGAGTCTGTTCCACAACGAGATGATCCTCTCGGCGCTGGGGCTCAGCCTTGTGCTGGCGCTGGTTTCCAGCGTCATTGCCACGGTGCTGGGCACGCTGGCGACCATCGGCATCAACTCGATGTCCCGCAAGAGCCAGCTCATCGTCAACAACATCAGCTATGTGCCCGTCGTCAACCCGGAGATCATCACCGGCGTTTCGCTGATGCTTCTCTTTGTCATGGCACAGAACTTCGGCATCGGAGGCGAGAGTGGCATCTTCGGCTGGACAACACTGCTGATCGCGCACATCACCTTCAACATTCCCTATGTTATCTTTAACGTAGGCCCCAAGCTGCGCCAGCTCGACCCCAGCCTGTACAATGCGGCGCTTGACCTCGGCTGCACGCCGAAGCAGGCGTTCATGAAGGTCATCATGCCGCAGCTTTCCCCGGCCATCCTGTCGGCATTCCTCATCTGTCTGACCTACTCCATCGACGACTTCATGATCTCCTACTTCAACTCCGGCACGATGCAGACGCTGCCCATCGCCATCTATTCGATGACTCGCAAGAAAGTCAGCCCGGAGATCAACGCCCTGTCGGCGGTCATCTTCTGCGTCATTCTGGCAATCATCCTGATTTCCAACGCTGCGGATTCCCGTGCCTACCGCCGAAACCAGAACGCTATCCGCAAGGCCATGGCGGACGAAGGGGGGCGCTGAAGATGAAACTGAAAAAGCTTTCTGCCGCAGCGCTCGCCGCGCTGACCGTCACAATGATGAGTGCCGTCCCCGTGCTGGCCGCCGATGACATCGAAGTCAACGAGGATATTTCCGTCTCCGGCGATTACGACTGGACGCGCTTTGCGGGTGACCACATCACCCTGAACGTCTACAACAACGGCCTGTACATCTCCGACGGCTCTGACGACAGCGTAAATGTGCTGTCCGCCTTTGAGGATTTGACCGGCATCAAGGTCAACTACACGACCTACGACTCCAACGAGAGCCTGTATGCCAAGCTGAAATCCGGCGGCGTATCCTATGATGTTATCTTCCCGTCGGATTACATGGTGGGCAAGATGGCCAAGGAGGGCATGCTGTCCGAGCTGAACATGGACAACATTCCGAACTTTGCCGGCATCGGTGAAACATATCTGGACCGCAGCTTCGACCCAGGCAACAAGTACAGCGTGCCCTACATGTGGGGCACAACGGGCATCATCTACAACACGACGATGGTCGAGGAGCCGCCCACGAAATGGGCGGACATGTGGGATGTTGCGTACACAAACAATGTGCTGATGTTCAACAATTCCCGCGACGCCTACGCCATCGCCGCCAAAACGATTGGCCTGTCGATGAACCCTCAGTCGGTGGACGAGATCACCGCCATCACCGATGCGCTGAAGGCCCAGAAGAACATCGTGCAGGCCTACGTCATGGACGAGGTCTTTGACAAGATGGAGGGTGGCGAGGCCGCCATGGCGCCCTACTATGCGGGCGATGCCATCACGATGATCGACGAAAACCCAGACCTTGCTTTCGTCCACCCGGAGGAAGGCGTCAACTTCTTCATCGACAGCATGTGCATTCCGGCCAACGCCAAGAACAAGGAAGCCGCCGAAATGTTCATCAACTACCTGTGTGAGCCGGACGTCGGCCTTGCCAACGCGGACTTCATCGGCTATTCCACCCCCATCACCGCCGTGTGGGAGATGCTGGACGACGATCTGAAGTACAGCGAGATCGCGTACCCGGATGCGGAGGTACTCGATAAGGCAGAGGTCTTTGAGACGCTGCCTGATGAGATCAACGCTGCTATGGACTCCCAGTGGAGTGAGATGAAGAGCTACGAGGAGGGCGGCAGCGGCTGGATGGTCGTTGTGCTGCTGATGCTCGCGCTCCTCATTTCCGCATTCAACATCTGGCGCAAGCTCCGCAAGAAATCGCGCGACAATTACTGACCCTCTGCAGTGCATCGCTTCATGATGCACTGCATTTTTATTTTCATTGCGCTGGCACGCCGCTTTGCATTTTTGCTCTGACTGTGCTATACTCCATTTGAGCATTTGTAATTTTTGATTTGATTGGTAAGGAGGGCGCATCTATGCCCGAAAAGCAAACCACCTATACAGAGAAATTCACCGTCTACCGCACGGACGGCGACCACCTCGGCAATGTCAAGCTGGGAGCACTGCTGCGCTATGCCCAGCAGGTCGCTACCGCCCACGCCGAGGCTGTGGGGCTGGACGATGCCCTGTACCGCGAGACCCACACCGCCTATGTGCTGGCCAAGCTGGCCCTGCACATTGAGCGCCTGCCCCGCGTTGATGAGGAGCTGACCCTGCTCACCCAGCCGGAAAACTGCAAGCGGGCTGTCAACAAGCGCATCACCCATTTTTATGATGCCTCCGGCGCAGAGGCTGCCGTCATGGACAGCCGCTGGGTGCTCATTGATACAGAAAAGCGCATCATCCTGCGCAAGCACCCCGAACAGTTCAATGACCAGTGGGCCGCCGATGTCCCGTTTGAGCTGCCGATCAAACTGCCCCGCATTGCCCCTGAGGACTGCGAGGTGCTGGGGGAGCAGCAGGCTGTCTACTCCTGCTGCGATATGAACGGGCATCTGAACAACACCCGCTATGCCGACATCGTCTGCGACGCCGTGCCGTGGCAGGTCTGGGACAGTGCGCAGATTTCGGATTTCATCATCAGCTACCACCGCGAGGTACCCCGCGGCGAGAGCTTCACCCTGCGCCGTGCCGCCCTTGCTGACAACCAGTTCTACTTTGACGGCGAGCGCGAGGGCAAATCCGCCTTTGAATCGCTGCTGACGTTCAAATCCTTATAATTCCTACACAAACCCCTGTTACACTGTTTACAACGACAATGTAAAGGGGTTATTATTATGACAAAGCAAAAATTCGGCCTGACCGGCACGGCGCTCAAAACCATTGCGCTGGTGCTCATGGTGATGGACCACATCCACTACTTTTTTGAATTTACGGGCGTTGTACCGGAATGGTTCAGTATGCTGGCGCGGCTGTCCGCGCCGCTGTTTCTGTTCTGCACTGTTGAGGGCTTCGCCCATACCCATGACCGCAGGCGCTACTTCCTGCGTATCTGGGCCATCGGTACTGCGATGGGCACTGTGGAATTTCTCATGATCTATGCGGGAGCCTTCCGCCGGGGTGACGGCTTCTACCCGCTGAACGCCATTTTTCAGGATCTGATGCTGCTCTGCATCATCTGGCAGGGCATTGACTGGCTGCGCCAGCGCCGGTTTGTGCGGGGCGCACTGGCTGCTGCCATGCCGATTCTCTGGCCGATTTGCATCGTAGCGCTACTGATGCTTTTTCCCAAAATTCAGGACGCACCGATCGGCTCCGCCGTGTTGGCGTGGGTCATCACCGCGCCGCTGCCTTTGTGGACATCCATCACCGATGGCGGCTGGTCTTTTCTGGCCGGCGGCATCGCGCTGTATGCGCTGTATAACCACAAGCGCCTGCGGCTGGTCGTTTGGGCGGCTATGACCTTCCTGTGTGATTTTGTTCTGGTCTTTCTGCAGGTTCGCGGTCTGCCGGATTTTGCCTTTTCCCAGATGTTCACAGTCTACTATGAGTGGCTCGGCGTTTTTGCCGTTATCGGCATGGCGCTGTACAACGGCCAGCGCGGCAGCGGCCACAAGCAGCTGTTCTACTGGTTCTACCCGGCACATGTCTACCTGCTTTACGGTGCATCCTGTCTTGTTTACAGCTTACTGCAATAAAAGGGGCTATTATGGCAAACATTCTGGCGGTCGATGATGACCGTGACCTTTGTACGCTGCTAAAAACAGCGCTTGAGCGTGACGGCCACACCGTAGAAACGCGCACCTCCGGCACGCAGCTGACCGATACGCTCTGCCGCTGGGCAGACTGCATCCTGCTGGATGTGATGATGCCCGGCGAGGATGGCTTCGCCGTCTGCAGGCGCATCCGCGCCGAGACAGACGCGCCGATCTTATTTTTGACCGCGCGTACCGATGAGCCGTCGGTGCTGACAGGCCTTGGCCTTGGCGCGGACGATTACCTGACCAAGCCGTTCCGCATAGCGGAGCTGCGTGCGCGGGTCGCAGCACACCTGCGGCGGCAGAACCGCACACCATCCCATAAGATCACCCGCGGCGGGGTGGCGCTGGATCTTTCCGCCAAGGAAGCCAGCGTTGGCGGCACGCCTTTGCACCTGACAAAATCCGAGTACGCCATCTGTGAGCTGCTGGCCCTCCATGCAGGGCAGACCTTTTCCAAAGAACAAATTTATGAAGCGGTGTTCGGTTACGACGGTACAGCGGATGACACGGCCATCACCCAGCACATTAAAAACATCCGCGCCAAGCTGCGCGCGGCCGGGGCAGGGGAGGTGCTGCAAACGATATGGGGAGTGGGCTACCAATGGCAAAACGAAAACTGACATCCCTGCGCAGTGTTCTGCTGCGGTATCTCCTTTTGTGCGGCGGCGGGTGCGCTCTGATTCTGGTGCTCTGGTGGGTCATTTTTATGCAGCTGATAAACATCGGTTTTCTGCTGCCTGCCGTGGCGTCCGCCCGGGCCTGCGCCGATGCCCGGGAGGCTGTGGCCTCGATGACGGCAGACACATTCGATTCCCTGCAGATCAGCGACCTGTGCCGCTGGGCTGTAGTACAGAATGACACGGTGCTGCAGACCAACATGAATGACCGCCATCTGAAAATTGCCCTCAACGCCTTTCACGGTGGCAGCGGCAATCTGGTGCTGATGCAGTACCAGTACGATGTTAAAATGGCTGACGGAAGCTTTTGCCTTTTACAGTACGACTATGCCTTGCCCTACGCTGACCCGGCCCTGCGGGACACGCTGCCGGATTTCCAGACCTGCTATATTTTGCTGCTGGCGGTGCTCATCCTCGTTTGGCTGGGCTGGCAGACCCACTGCACCGTGCGCGCCTTTGCCGCAGAGACTGCCCGGCTGAACGCGGCCGTAGATGCTATTGCCGCCCGGCAGCTGGAGCAAATTGACACGGACGGCGTGCGCATCCGGGAATTTTCCGCCACCTTACAGGCCTTACAGACGATGGGCCGCGAACTGACGGACAGCCTGCAAAGCCAGTGGCGGATGGAGCAGCAGCGCACCGAGCAGATCGCCGCATTAGCCCATGACTTAAAAACACCGCTGACCGTCATACAAGGCAACGCCGACCTGCTGGCCGAGGATGCTCTGTCCGCCGACCAGCAGACACAGGTCGAAGCCATCCTGCGCGGCACAGAGCGCGCACGCCACTATTTGGCCGCTCTGCGCACAGCCGGCGCAGCACCTGCCATACAAACATCGCTGGCCAGCCACGCCCTCACGGAACGGCTGGCGCAGACAGCCCGCGCCCTCTGCGCGCCTGCCGGAATCCATTTTATATTACAGGAGGAATGGCAGGGGACGATCCGTGCTGCAGAAAACGACCTGCTGCGTGCTGCGGAAAACCTTTTGGACAACGCCGCCGCCCACACTCCGCGCGGCGGAACCGTCACCCTGACCGTTGCAAAGGAAAACAACAGCTTTATTTTGCGTGTGACCGATACCGGCCCCGGCTTTACCGCCGCAGCACTGGCCCGGGCGGGGGAGATGTTCTACACAGATGCTGCGCGCAGCGACAGTGCCCATCAGGGGCTGGGACTGTATTCTGCACGCAGGACCGCTGCAGCCCATGGCGGTACCCTGCGGGTATCCAACACACCCGGCGGCTGCGCCGAGCTTTGCCTGCCCATTTGTGAATAAATTGAGAAATTACAAAAAAATGACAAAACGCTCTTGACATTCGGTGACAAAACAGTTACAATTTAGTTGCAAGCTAAATGAACCCCAAGTCAAATAGCTTTAACCACATTTTTCATGTGTTCTTCTCCTCCTTTCTTGTAAATCCCCGCCCATCCCTCAGGGCGGGGATTTCTTTTTTTGTATCTGCATTTTACATTCTTACATTCTTAAGACAGCATTTCACTTTACAAGGTTTTTCAATCGTGATAAAATAAAAGTCGTATGTCCTTATCCGCCTGTATATGCAGGCTGTATTATTATAAACTGTATGCATATCGTTTTTTGAGAAAGCAAGAGAGGGAAAAGCAATACCATGGCACAATCTCGTTCCGGCAAAAAATCCACAAAGAGCTCCGGCACCAAAAAGCGCTCCGGCTCTGCCAAAGGTACCTTCCGCAGCAATGCGGGGCGCACTGCGTCCGCACGCAGCAGTGCCGGGCATGAGCGTCAGCCGTCCCGCCGCGCCCAGCGCCGTGCGCAGACCCCGAACCTTACCCGCAGTGTTCTGCTGGTAGGCCTTGGCCTGCTGTGCGTAGCGCTTGTGCTGGTGCCCGGCCAGAATTTCTGGAGCACGCTGCGCAGCTGGTATTTTGGCATCTTCGGCATCACGACCTATCTGGTCGGGCCGTTACTGCTGTACCTTGCCTATCTGCTGGCCTCCGGCTACCGCGTAGCGCTCTTTGCGGGGAAGGTCTCCCTGATGGGGGTTCTCTGCGCCAGTGTGCCGGTCATCTTCTCCAAGCTGAATGTGGAAAGCCTCAAGGTAGGGGAGATCATCAAGATGCTCTTCACCCGCGGCGGCACCTATTTCTGGGAGGGCGGCGTTCTGGGTGCACCCATCGGCGCCACCCTGCTGGCGCTGTTCGGCCGTCCGGCTTCCAATATTATTATGCTGCTCGTCCTTCTGCTGGGTGTGATGTTCTTTTTTGCCATCACCCCGGTCGATATTGTCCTCTTTCTGGACGCGCGGTATAAAGCCTTTCAAACCCGCCAGCAGGAGCGCGCCGCCGCTGAAACAGCCTACGACACCCGGCTTTTCAACGCTGCACCGGAGGAGGAGAGCGTTGAGAACCTGACCGGTGCGCTGCCCGATTCCGCCACCCGGCCGCACCATCCTGTCTATGATGTCATTGCTGACACCAGCCGCTTCCCGAAGCAGCAGGCTGCACCGTCCCGGCAGCCGTACACAGCCCCCGTCACACCGGTCACGCCCGAAGCCCCCTTTACTGCGCAGTCTGCCGCAGCACGCCCGGGCTTTGATGTAGACCTCGGCCCGTCCAGCACCGAAAGCGCCCGCCGCAAGGCGGAGGCCAACGACCCGCTTGAGCCGGTCAGCATTGGGCCGGGCGGCACCTTCGGCATGGATCCTCTGTCCGGCAAGGCCAGCGGCCCGCTGCATTACGCCCAGCCGCCGCAGCCCGCGCCTGCCCCGCAGGAGGATTTTGAGCTGCAGCTAGAGCCTGCCGAGGAACCGGCAGCGCCCGCTGCTGCACCGGCTGCCCAGCAGCCCATTGATGAGCTGGACGCCCTGATCAACCGTGCCGTCAGCGGCCATGCCCCCTACTATACCCCGCAGGAGGTCAGCGCCGAGACGACCCTTGAACTGCCTGTGCCTGCAGAGTTTGAGACACCGCTGACCCCGGTGCCGCAGGAGCCGCGCTTTGACACACCGCTTATCCCTGTGGAGGAGGAGCCGGAACAGACCCCCGTGCAGCTGCCGCAGCTCGACATGACCGGGCGGGTACAGGGTGATACCGTAGTGCTCTCTCCGGCAGATCTTGCCGCCGGTATGGCTGCAAAGGACATGCCCCCGCTGGGTGCGCCCGCTCCTGCAACCCCGGCAGCCCCCATCGCCGCGCCGATTCCAACGCTGGGCGGCAGCTTCAGCGATACGGGCAGCGCAGTCAGCGCCGCCTGGGAATCCGGCCGCTCGGTGTCCGAGATGCTGGACGCTATGGCGGCAGAGCCTGCAGCGGCTCCCGCTGCCAACAGCACACCCGCAGCGCAGCCCATGACCCGCCCGGTTGCCGAGACGACCCAGAGCAGCTTTACCGTACCTCAGCAGGGGCAGGCCGCCCGTGTGCAGGTCAGCACGGCCGTTGGCAACTCGGCTGGTGCGCCGGTCCATACACCGCCCTGCGCGGCCAAGGCTGACCCGAACGCCATGCGCCTGCCTACCTCTGTGGAGCAGCCGCCTGAGCCCTACTGCTATCCGTCGCTGAATCTCTTCAACGCGACCCGCCCCGATGACGAGGCCGGTGCCGCCCGCGAGATGAAGAAAAACGCTGATATTCTGGTAAATACGCTGGACAGCTTCGGCGTCAAGACCACGATGCTCGACATCTGCCGCGGCCCCTCTGTCACCCGGTATGAGCTGCAGCCCCAGGCGGGCATCAAGGTCAGCCGCATCACCAGCCTTTCCGATGATATTGCACTGAATCTTGCCACGGCGGGCGTGCGCATCGAGGCCCCCATCCCCGGCAAACCCGCAGTCGGCATCGAGGTTCCCAATAAGATCCGCTCCACGGTCAACATCCGCGCGGTCTTTGAATCCCAGAATTATATCAATATGCGCAGCCCCCTCACGATGGCGCTTGGCAAGGATATTGCCGGCACGGCGCAGGTCGCTGACCTGTGCAAAATGCCGCACCTGCTGATTGCAGGCTCTACCGGCAGCGGTAAATCTGTCTGTGTCAACTCTATCATCATCAGCTTCCTGTTCCGCTCCGGCCCGGAGGATGTCAAGCTCATCCTCATAGACCCGAAGGTCGTTGAGCTGGCAGAGTACAACGGCATCCCGCATCTTTTGATGCCCGTTGTGACCGAGCCGCGCAAGGCAGCCGGTGCGCTGGGTGCAAGCGTAGCTGAAATGGAGCGCCGCTACAAGCTTTTTGCCGAGAACAATGTCCGTGAGATCAAGGCCTACAACAAGCTGGCTGCCCAAACGGGCATGGAGCATCTGCCCTATATCGCCATCGTCATTGACGAGTTGGCGGATCTGATGATGGTTGCCGGCAAGGAGGTCGAGGATTATATCTGCCGCATTGCGCAGAAGGCCCGTGCCGCCGGTATCCACCTGATCGTTGCGACCCAGCGCCCCAGTGTCGATGTCATCACCGGCCTTATCAAGGCCAACATCCCCAGCCGTATTGCGTTTGCCGTTTCCAGCCAGATCGACAGCCGTACCATTCTGGACTCCGGCGGCGCCGAAAAGCTGCTGGGCAACGGTGACATGCTCTTCCTGCCGGTCGGCGCATCGAAGCCGGTCCGCGTGCAGGGCACCTTTGTCACTGATGAGGAGATCGGTGCCGTGCTGAGCTTTATCAAGTCCACCTCCACCGCACAGTACGATGAGGAAATGATAGCCGAGATGGAGCGCCGTGCCGTTGCCGAAAAAGGCAGCAAGCGAGGCGGGGACGATGACGGCGAGGCAGGCGGCGCACTGGATGCCATGTTTGAGCAGGCTGTTGAGTGCGTCATCGAGGCCGGACAGGCCAGCACCAGCCTTTTGCAGCGCCGCTGCAAGTTGGGCTACGCCCGCGCGGCCCGCATCATGGACCAGATGGAGCAGGAAAAGATCATCGGCCCCTATGAGGGTGCCAAGCCCCGTGCCGTGCTGGTGACAAAAGCCCAGTGGGAGGAGCGCAAGCTCAACGGTCAGTATGATGAATAAGCAGAAGGGCTGGCGCATCGCAGCCGCTGTGCTGGCTGGCTTGCTGCTGCTTTCTGCCTTTGTCATTCAGCTGGCGGGCGGCCGCGGCCCTCTGCCAGACTGGCAGCAACTGCGCGCCGCGCTGGGCGTACCGCTCCGCACGGAGGAAAGCGTACCGAAGCCTGCCCCCGGCAGCACCGCCGTGTATGTGCTGGATGTCGGGCAGGGGGATGCCGTTTTGATCTGTCAGGACGGTGCGTACTGCCTGATCGACACTGGCCCAGCCGAGGCCGAGGAGGCACTGCTTTACGACCTGCATGCACTCGATGTCGAATCGCTGGACTATCTGGTGCTCACGCATCCCCACGCCGACCATACCGGCAATGCCCGGGCGGTGCTTTCCGATTTCCCGGTCAAACAGCTTTTGCTGCCGCTGTGGGAGCCGGGTGCCGATGATACCGCCGACTGGCCCCGACAGTTGGCTGAATCTGCCGCAGAAAACGGCACTGAGCTAATCACAGCGGAGTCAGAGGATCGCTACCCGCTGGGCGGCGGCACACTCATGATTCTGCAGGGCGGCAGCGGAGATGCCGCAAGCGTCAACGATATTTCGCTCTGTACGATGTTCACGGCCGGAGACTTCCGCTTTCTCGACACCGGCGATGCCGAGGAAGCTGCCGAGCAGCGGCTTCTTGATACCTACGGTTCTGCCCTGCATGCCGTGCTTTACAAGGCAGGGCATCACGGGTCGTATACCTCCAACAGTGCAGCCTTTTTGCAGGCTGTCAGGCCTGCCGCCGTGGCCGTCAGCTGCGGGCTTGATAACGATTACGGCCACCCCCACCGCGCCGCACTTGAAAATTTTGCAGCCGTTGAGGCCGAGGTGTACCGCACCGATCAGGAGGGCAGCCTCACCTTTCTATGGCAGAATAACACGCTCAGCGTGGAGACCACCGCAGATGCCTGCGCTCCTGCGGCGTAATAACAAGGAGTAACAAATGACGCTCACCGAACAATTCAAAGCCAAACGCTGTGTTTTCTCGATCGAATGCTTTCCGCCGAGACAGACCACCCAGATGGACAAGCTGAAAGCCACCCTGCAGCAGATGCAGACGCTCAATCCCGGGTTCATCAGCGTCACCTTCGGCGCAGGTGGCTCTGCCGGCGGCGTTTCTACTGCCGAGGTTGCCGACTATATCCAGAACGAGCTGCAGATCCCCACGCTTGCGCATCTGATCTGCATGGGCAACGACCAGATCCGTGCGGCTGAGATCCTTGACCAGCTTGAGGCTGTCGGCGTCCGCGATGTGCTGGCCCTGCGGGGCGACCGCAGCCCCACCCGCCCCGAAAGCCCGGACTTCCGCCACGCGAGCGACCTGACCTCCTTCATTAAATGGAAGAAGCCGGATTTCTCGGTACACGGTGCCTGCTACCCGGAGGGACACCCCGAGGCCGACACCCTGCTGCACGATGTTGAGAATCTGCGGATCAAGCAGGCCGCCGGTGCCGAGCATCTTGTGACCCAGCTTTTCTTTGACAACATGCATTTCTATCGCTTCCTCAATCTGGCGCGCCGCGCCGGCATCACGCTGCCCGTCTCGGCTGGTGTTATGCCGATCGTCAAGCGCAGCCAGATCGAGCGCACGGTTTCGCTTTCCTCGGCCAGCCTGCCCTCGGAGTTTACCCGTATGATCTCCCGCTATCAGGACGATCCGGCCTCGCTGTATGATGCCGGCATCGACTATGCCGTCAAACAGCTGCGCGATCTGATCGAGGGCGGTGCCGACGGCATCCACCTGTATGCCATGAACGATGCCGCCGTGGCCGCCAAGGTCTACGACGGCATCCGGGATTTGCTGTAATGGAGCGCCGCAAGCCCGCCGCCATTGACCGCGCCACAGCGCTGCGCTATATGGGGGCCGCCGGTTGGACGCCGGACACCGCTACCGCAGCCCTGTTGGACAAGGCGGAGGAGCAGGTGCTGGCAGCGGCTGCTCCGCGCGCCGTATACCGCCGCCTGCCGCGCACAGCACTGCCGCTTGAGGACTGCGGCACAGATCTTACCCGCCACCTGCTCGGCTGTGGGGAGGTGTTGCTGCTGGCTGCGACCCTTGGGTCTGAGATCGACAAGCTGCTGCGCCGGATGGAGGTATCCGACATCGCGCTGGCAACCGCCGCCGATGCACTGGCCTCCGTACTGCTGGAGCAGGTCTGTGATGAGTTGGAAAGTGAGTTGCGCGCCGCTGTGCAGGCGCAGGGCGTTTTCATGACGGGACGCTATGCCCCCGGCTATGGTGACTGCCCGCTGGAACTGAACGATACCCTTTGCCTGACCGTGGACAGTGTGCGAGGCTGCGGTCTGGCTGTGACCCCCCAGCATCTGCTGACCCCACGCAAAAGCACCACCGCCATTTTAGGCATTGCCGATCACCCCGTGACCGGCACCCGTGCAGGCTGTGCGACCTGCCATCTACGGGATACCTGTTCGTTCCGCAAGCGCGGCACGACCTGTTTCAAACAAGATCGATAGGGGAGAATCGTATGCAGATCCGTGAAGTATTTGACCGTAAGCGCTTTGTCCTTCTGGACGGCGGCATGGGCACCCAGCTGCAGACCCGCGGCCTGCAGCCCGGGCAAAAGCCCGAGCTTGCCGCTCTGGAAATGCCGGATACTCTGACTGCCATCCACGCCGATTACGCCCGCGCCGGCGCGGACATTCTGCTGGCCAACACCTTTGGTGCCAACGCCAAAAAGCTTGCAGGCTGCCCCTGCACGGTCGAGCAGGTCGTTTCTGCCTCGATTGCCTGTGCGCGCAGCGCCGCCGCAGAAACCGGTGCGCTGGTAGCCTTGGATATCGGCCCTCTGGGCGAGCTGCTGGTCCCGGCCGGCACCCTGCGCTTTGAGGATGCCTACGCCGAGTTTGCGCAGGTCATCCGTGCCGGTGCGGCAGCCGGGGCGGATCTCGTCTTTCTTGAAACGATGACCGATCTGTATGAATTGAAGGCGGCCATTCTCGCCGCCAAGGAAAATTGCGCCCTGCCGGTCTTTACCTCAATGAGCTTTGAGAGCCGCGGCCGCACCTTTACTGGCTGTACGGTGGAAAGCTACGCCGTCACGGCCGCCGGTCTCGGTGCCGATGCCGTGGGCATCAACTGCTCACTGGGGCCCAAGGAGATCCTGCCGTTTGCACAGCGGCTCTGCCGCAGCGTCCCGGCCGGTGTACCGGTTTTTGTCAAGCCTAATGCCGGTCTGCCCAACCCGGACGGCAGCTACAACCTGAATGCCGCGGAATTTGCCGCAGAGATGAAAGCTTATGCCTCGATCGGCGTTTCCATGGTGGGCGGCTGCTGCGGCACAACGCCTGACTTCATCGCCAAGCTGCGGGAGACCTTTGCCCCGCTGGTTCCCGCCGACAAGATTCCTATCCGCCGCAGCTGTCTGTGTACGCCGGTTCGCTTTGTCGAGGTGGACGGCATCACCGTTGTGGGAGAGCGCATCAATCCCACCGGCAAAAAGCGGCTGCAGCAGGCTTTGCGGGACGGTGACAGCGCCTATCCCTGCGCCCAGGCCGTAGCCCAGGCCGAGGCCGGTGCCCAGGTGCTGGATGTCAACGCCGGTCTGCCCGGTATTGACGAGGCCGCCACGCTGGAGCAGCTTGTCAAGGACCTGCAGGCCATCACGGATCTGCCGCTCCAGCTCGATTCCTCCAATCCGGAGGCTCTTTCCCGCGCGCTGCGCATCTACAACGGCAAGCCCATCGTCAACTCGGTCAACGGTGAGCAGAAGACGCTGGACACTATCCTGCCCCTTTGCAAGAAATACGGCGCTGCCGTTGTCGGCCTGGCACTGGACGAGCATGGCATCCCGGCTGATGCCGAAGGGCGCTTTGCCATTGCAAAACGCATTGCCGCTGCCGCCAATGCGGCCGGTATCCCGAATGAGGATATTTACATCGATTGCCTGACGCTGACTGCCAGCGCCCAGCAGGAGGGAGCCGTCCAAACGCTGGAGGCGCTGACCCGCTGCAAAAAGGAGTTAGGTGTGCGCACGGTGCTGGGCGTTTCCAACATCAGCTTTGGTCTGCCGTGCCGTGGCTATCTGAACACCACCTTCCTGACAATGGCCATGGCGGCGGGGCTTGACCTTGCCATCATGAATCCCAACACGCCGGAGATGATGGCCGCCGTGCGCGCCTACCGGGTGCTGACAAGTCAGGACAAGCAAAGCTCCGATTATGTAGCCGCCTACGCCGATGTACAAATCCAGACCACCCAGACGAGCAAGTCCGCCGCCACCGTGGCCGAGGTCGGCGCGGCCGCCCCGGGCGGAGATGCACTGTTTGAGGCGGTACGGCGCGGCTTAAAGGCCGAGGCCCGCGCGGCCGCAGACGCCGCCCTGACGATGCGGGAGCCGCTCGATGTCGTAAACACCTCTCTGATTCCCGCGTTGGACGCCGTGGGGGATGGCTTTGAAAAAGGAACTGTTTTCCTGCCGCAGCTGCTGCAGGCAGCCACCGCCGCCCAGGCTGCCTTTGAGTCCATCAAGGCGAAAATCGCCGCCTCCGGGCAGGCGCAGGGCAGCAAGGGCAAGATCGTCATTGCCACCGTCAAGGGCGATGTACACGACATCGGCAAAAACATCGTCCGCGTTATTCTGGAAAACTACGGGTACGATGTGCTTGACCTTGGCCGCGATGTCGCCCCCGAGCGCGTGGTGGAGGCTGTGCGCCAGACGGGTGCAAAGCTTGTAGGTCTGTCTGCCCTGATGACGACCACCGTCCCCAATATGCAGGCCACGATTGAGGCGCTGCACGCTGCCGGACTCGACTGTAAGGTCATGGTAGGCGGTGCTGTTCTTACACCGGACTATGCCCGCAACATCGGTGCCGATTACTACTGCAAGGACGCCAAGGCCAGCGCTGATCTGGCCAAACAGCTTTTGGGATAATACCACCGCCGCGTTTCGCTGATGAAACGCGGCTTTTTCGCAATAAGTTGTAAAAAAATGCAGGTATGCCCCCATACACCTTGCAGTTTCTGTAAAAATGCGGTATACTAGTTTTGTTTAGCGTTTTTGTAGATTTTCCTTATTTTGTCAGGAGTTTTCTTTTGAAACATGCTGCTAAGGTCGCCGCTTTTCTGGCGATTTTCGTCTTTTTAAATTTGATCCTCTGCTGCTTTATGCCGCCGGACAATGGATCCAGCCTTGCCATGTGGCGCAACTATTATCAAAAAACAGACATCGACTTGGCTGTTTTCGGCTCGTCCTTGGCTACTTGTGCCTTGCCAGAGGATGAACTTAGCCAGAACACAGGTCTATCCGTCTGTAGTCTTGCAACTAATATGCAATCCTGGGATATGACTGAGATTGCAGTCGATACGATATTGCAGGAGCATCATCCCAAAACCGCAATTTTGGTTATGGATTACTACAATATGGGAAGTGACCCATATCCAAAGGCTCAATATGCTTTTCTGTACGGTAAACTGGAGACTGCACCTGTAGCGCAGATTCCCTCCGTATTACTGCGCTACATGACAGGCAAAACAAACTTTTTCAAGGACACCTCACTTAACGCACTTATTCCTTGGCAAAGCGGCACTTGGCCTAAAGACTGGAAAGCAGCTATCACACAAGAGACAGCAAACATCAAAGAACGATTACAGTCTAATTTTGCCGCCTCTTCTGTTGGCAAAATTGATGTATCCCATCGTCAGAATGAGCCAGATAAAACGATTGATTTCGATACCATTGGTGTTGAGAATACATGGAATTTTTCTGCACATACCTTTTTGCAGAAAAGATATGATGAGCTTGCTGAAATCTGCGACCAATGTCGTACGCATAATGTTGACTTGATTGTAATTTGTCCTCCGAAGCCGGTACTGGATATTGTCAGTTATGAAAATTACTTTGAGACCTACCAGACCTTCTGCGATTTTTTTGCGGCGCACGGAGCGACCTATTATGATTTTAATCTTGCGAAAGATTCTTTGTTTGAAAACAAAGAGCTTGCCTACTATAGCGATCATACTCACATGAACAAAACCGGCGGACGAGCCTTCTGCCAGTCGATGGCAAAGTTTCTGCAGTTGCGTCAGAGCGGCGCGGATGTCAATGCCCTATTTATAACTCCGCAGGAGTATTTAGCCCGGGTAAATTATATCACAAATGTTTATTTTCTAATTGAATCGCATAGTGACAAATTTATTCTGCTCGCAAATTGTTACCACGGCCCCAGTGTACAGGCAGAGTATGAATACCTTGTCAAGGGTCCTAATGACACAGAATACCACACTTTTTCAAATTATACGGACCGTTCTTGGGCTGAATATCCTGTCACGGAGCACGGCACCTACACCTTCCGCGTTAATGCTCGTGTTGTAGGCTCTGATGTTCCTTTTGAACGCTACTATGAGCAGCAAGTTGATTATTAACAGAAAGAAAGGAAAACTGTGGAGATTTACTCATTTGCATTTGTCCTTCTCGTCACAGTCGGGCTGGTGCTGTATTACACCGTGCTGCGCCGCTGCCAGTGGCTTTGCCTGCTGGCGATCAGCCTTGTCTTTTTTGCGGCAAGCGGTTGGCAGGGGATTTTCTTTCTGTTTTTTACCGCACTGACCGTCTGGGGCGGCGGGCTCTGGCTTGCCCGCCTTGACGCCGACTGCGCCGCACGGCGCAAAGCGCCCGGCATCACAAAGGACGAAAAGAAAGCTGTCAAGGCCAAGACGCAGCGCCGCAAAAAAGGTGTTGTTGCGCTTGTGCTGGTCACTAATTTTTTGGTGCTGGGCTATTTTAAATATTGGTCATATTTTGTACGCCTGCTGGCTGGTGCGGTGGCGGCCACCGCACCCTCGGCGCTGGGGCTGGTCATGCCGCTCGGCATCAGCTTTTACACCTTTCAGGCGATTGGTTATCTGATTGACTGCTTCCGCGGTCGCCACCCGGCTGAAAAGAACCCCGCCCGTTTTCTGCTGTTTATTTCATTTTTCCCGCAGCTGATCCAAGGCCCCATCAACCGGTACGGAGCAATGGAGCCCCAACTGACCGCCGCGCATTCTTGGGAGTGGGAGCGCACCAAGCGTGCCCTCTTTGTGATCCTGTTCGGTGCGATGAAAAAGTATGCCATTGCCAACCTGACTGCGCCTACGATTGCCACGATCCTTGACCGGAACGATCCCACCCTCGCCGGGTCGATGGCACTGCTGGCGATCCTGCTCTATTCGCTGCAGCAGTATACGGATTTTTCCGGCGGCATCGACATGGTACTGGGTGTCGCGCAACTGTTCGGCATTGAGATGATGCCCAACTTCCGCCAGCCGTATTTTTCCACCTCGCTGGGAGATTTCTGGCGGCGCTGGCATATCTCCCTCGGCGCATGGATGCGTGATTATCTGTTCTACCCGTTCGCGCTGACCAAGCCGATGCAGCGATTCGGCAAATGGGCCACCGGGCACTGGGGCAAGCACTTCGGCCGTGTTCTGCCGGCTGCAGTTGCCAACCTGCTGGTGTTCGCCGTAGTCGGCATCTGGCACGGTCCGCAGGCGCATTATCTTGTATGGGGACTGTATAACGGTATGGTCATCGCCCTTGCCGATCTGCTCGAGCCTGCCTTCAAAAAAATGAACACTGCCCTGCATATCCCCACCGAGAGTCGTACATGGCATATCTTCCGCATCCTGCGGACCTTCGTCATCGTTAATATCGGCTGGTATTTTGATCGGGTGGGGCTTTCCCTCGGAGCCGCTTATCTGCGCAACACCTTTGTGAGCTTCCGCCCCGAGGCGCTGCCTGCTGAGGCTCCCGCCGCCTTTGCCGCTGTCACGGGGCCGGCGTGGGGCATCGTTGCCATCAGCACTGTGCTGGTCTTTGTTCACAGCTTGATTGCAGAGCTGGGCCGCGAGCCGTATACAGAGGTTCAGCGGCTGCCGCTTGCCTTGCGCTGGGGTCTTTACTACCTTGTAATGTTTCTTGTCACCCTCAGCTTCATCTGCGTGACCGAGACCTCCGGTTTCCTTTACGCAAACTTCTAAGAAAAGAGATTTTATATGCAGACCAATATTCTGGATTGGCTTGAAGCTACCGCAGCCCATACTCCGGAGAGCGCCGCTGTCGGCGATGCGCGGCAGGACTACACCTGGGCGCAGCTGGCAGAAAACGCCCGCCGCGCCGGCAGCTTTCTGGCCGGTCATACCGCGCCGCGCTGCCCGGTCGCGTTCTATCTGGAAAAATCTGCGCCGGTTTTCGCCGCAATGCTCGGCACTGTCTATGCGGGCTGCTGCTATTCCGTGCTGGACACCCGCCAGCCTGCCGCCCGCACACAGCAGGTGCTGAGCACACTGCAGCCGTGCTTGCTCATCACTGACCGCGACCATGCGGACGCCGCCGCAGCGCTCGGCTGTTCCTGCAGCGTTTACCTGCTGGAGGATCTGCTCACAGCAGCGGTACAGCCTTCGCTGCTGGCTGCACGCCGTGCGCAGGCTGTGGATGTAGACCCGCTGTACATCAACTTTACAAGCGGCAGCACCGGCGTTCCCAAGGGGGTCACGGTCAGCCACCGCTCGGTGCTGGACTTCATCCCGCAGTTTGCCAGTATTTTCGGCATAGGGGAAAGTGACATTCTCGGCAATCAGGCTCCGTTCGATTTCGACGTCTCGGTCAAAGACCTGTACACCGCGCTCTATACGGGTGCCAAGGTGCAGATCATCCCGCGTGCCTATTTCAGCCAGCCCACCAAGCTGATGGACTATCTGGCAGACCATGCAATCACAACGCTGGTCTGGGCTGTCAGCGCGATGTGTTTTGTCTCGATCATGAATGGCTTCGGCTACCGTGTGCCTACCGCAATACGGCAGGTGTTGTTCAGCGGCGAGGTCATGCCCATAAAGCATCTCAACAAATGGAAGGCCGCCCTGCCGCAGGCCCGTTTCGTAAACCTCTACGGCCCTACTGAGATCACCTGCAACTGCACCTACTACATCCTGCCAGACCGTGTCTTTGCCCCGGAGGAGGTGCTTCCCATCGGACACGCCTTCCCCAATGAAAAGGTGTTTCTGTTGGACGAAAACGACCGCCTTGTCACCGAACCCGGCCTGGCAGGGGAATTGTGTGTTTCCGGCACGGCGCTGGCGCTTGGCTACTACGCCGACCCGGCCCGCACGGCGCAAGCCTTCACCCAAAATCCGTTGAACACCCGCTGGTATGAGCGCATCTATCGCACAGGCGACCTTGCACGCTGCGATGCGGCAGGGGATTTCTATTACATAGGCCGCAAGGATTTTCAGATCAAGCACATGGGTCATCGCGTAGAGCTGGGCGAGATCGAGGCCGCAGCCATGCGCTGCGATGCTGTGACGCGCGCCTGTTGCATCTTTGATGCAGAGAAGCAGCGGCTGCACCTGTTCTATACCGGAAGCTGCGAGAAAGCGGCCCTGCTGGCCGCGCTCAAAGCAGCCCTGCCGCCCTTTATGCAGCCGAACACGGCCCTGCAGCTGGACGAGCTGCCGATGAACAAAAACGGCAAGATCGACCGCACGGCACTGGCCGCACTGACCAAAAAAGGAGCCCGAAAATGACAGATGCCATTTTGCAGCAGCTTGCGGCCGCCTACGGCACGCCGACCTTTGTCTTTGATGTGGATGCCCTGCAGGCGCGTGTGCGCGCCATACAGACGGTTTTCGGCCCGGACATTAAGCTCTGCTATTCCATCAAGGCCAATCCGTTTTTGCTGCCCGCCATGTCCGCCGTCACTGCGCGGCTGGAGGTATGCAGCCCAGGCGAGTTGTCCGTATGCGAGAGCCTGCAGGCAGCGGATGCGCGTGTCATCTATTCCGGCGTCAACAAAACACCTGCCGACATTGCCCGTGCCGTCGCAGACGGTGCCGGAAGCTACACCGCAGAATCCCTTTTGCAGGTCCGCTATCTGCAGGAGGCTGCCCGCGCGGCGGGCCGCCGTCTGCCTGTGCTGCTGCGGCTGAACGCCGGCAGTCAGTTCGGCATGTCGAAGCAGGATCTTTTTTCCGCCTTAAAAAACCGCGCAGAAACACCGGATCTTGACTTTATCGGCATTCACTATTTTGTCGGCACCCAGCGCAAAAAGCTGACCTCCCAGCAAAAAGAGCTGACCATGCTGCAGGCGCTTTATGATGAGATCGAGCAGACCTTCGGCCTGCGCCTGCCGGAGCTGGAATACGGCCCCGGCCTGCCCGTGCCGTACTTTGACGGCGATGACTTCACCGACACCCTTGCCCCTGCCAGAGCCCTCGCCCCTGCACTGCAGGAGGCTGCAGGGTGGGCGCACCTGACTGTTGAGATGGGCCGCTTTTACACCGCCGAATGCGGCTTTTACCTGACAACCGCCATGGATTGTAAGGATCATGACGGCCAGCATTACTGCATAGTGGACGGCGGCATGAACCACCTGAACTATCTGGGACAGATCATGGGAATGAAGCGCCCGCACCTGCGCCATTTTGCCGCGCAGCAGGGGACGCAGCAGGACTGGACACTCTGCGGCAGCCTGTGTACGACCAATGATGTTCTGGTGCGCAGCATCTCCCTGACCGGGCTGCAGCCCGGCGACCTGCTCGTCTTTGAAAACGCCGGCGCTTACTCTGTCACAGAGGGACTGGGGCTTTTCCTCAGCCGCGACCTGCCGCAGATCGTTCTGTGGCAAAACGGCGCGCCGCAGCTTGTCCGCGCCCTCACACCAACTCACCCCCTCAACACCCCGTTGGGGGATATGTAAACCAAAAAGGAGCATTATTATGGAACAATTACTGGAAATCCTGAGCGAGATCAAGGAGGATGTAGATTTCACGACCTGCACCACGCTGATCGATGACGGCATTCTCGATTCCTTCGACATCCTGCAGATCATCTCCGCACTGAATGAAGCGTATGACATCTCTATCCCCGCCTCTGAGATCATGCCGCAGAACTTCAACAGTGCTGAGTCCCTTTACAAGATGGTGGAGCGCCTGCAGGAAGATTGACGGAAAACGCTTGCATTTATCCGGGACTTATTGTATAATACTAAAAGCGGACAGGGCTGAATTGCGCTGTTTCGCGTACAGATGCAGGTCCCGCGCGTGGGCAGCCTGTGAACCATGTCAGGCGGGGAACCGAGCAGCATTAAGCGGTGCTTGCACAGTGCCGCGGTCAAGCCTGCATCTGTACGCAAAGTAGCGCAGCCGCGTGCTCTGCCCGCTTTATTTGTATCTTAACGGGAGGTGGGCAGATGTACCGCGCCTTATACCGCAAATGGCGCCCCCAGCGCTTTGCAGATGTTGTCGGCCAGACAGCCATCGTCACAGCCCTGCAAAACCAGATCGCAGCGGGCCGCATCGGCCATGCGTATCTGTTCACCGGCACCCGCGGCACCGGCAAAACGACCTGCGCCAAGATCTTCGCCAAGGCGGTCAACTGTCTGGATACCTCCAGCCCTGACCCCTGCGGCGAATGTGAGATCTGCAAGGGTATCGACTCCGGCGCTGTCATGGACATCATCGAGATGGACGCTGCCTCCAACAACGGCGTTGACGACATCCGCGACCTGCGGGACGAGGTGGCGTATCTGCCCTCGGTCTGCAAGTACAAGGTCTATATCATTGACGAGGTCCACATGCTCTCCACGGCAGCCTTCAATGCACTGCTGAAAACGATGGAGGAGCCGCCCGAGCATGTCATCTTCATTCTGGCAACGACCGAGGTTCAGAAGGTCCCTGTCACGATCCTGAGCCGCTGTCAGCGGTACGATTTCACCCGCATCACGGCAGATGACATTGCTAAACGCCTGCTTTATGTAGCCGGGCAGGAAAAAATCGATCTGGACGAAAACGCTGCACAGCTGATTGGCCGTCTGGCCGATGGTGCCATGCGTGATGCACTGTCTATACTCGACACCTGCGCCGGTGTGGATAATAAGGTAGATGAAGCGCTGGTACGCCGTATGGCAGGCGTCACAGACAGGGGATACCTGTTTGAGATCAGTGATGCGATCGCAGCCGGGGATTCGGTTGCCGCGCTTGAAAAGATTGCTGCCCTGCGCCAGCAGAGTGTTGACATGCGGCGCCTCTGCATAGAGCTTGCCGGTCATTACCGAAACCTGATGCTCAGCGCCCTGCCGGGCGGCACGGCACTGCTGGCCGGTATCTCTCCCGAGGAGGAGGCTGCCTACAATCAGCGTCAGAATTTCCCGCAGGGCGATGCCATCCGCGCCATCAACGCCTTCGGCTCCGCACTTGAGAAGATGAGCCGCGGCACCGACCAGCGCATCGAACTGGAGCTGGCTGTCTTTTCGCTGACGCAGCCGGAGATCACTGCCGCCGCCCCTGTTGTGGTACAGCAGGTCGCGGCCCCCGCAGCACCGCAGGCCTTTGCATCCGCACCGCCTGTGCAGCCGGCTGCTACCATCGTGCCTCCGGTTGCGCAGTCAAGCGCTGTACCTGCTGCTTCGGCTGAGCCGGATGATCTGCCGCCGCCCATTGATGACGACCCGCCGTTCCTGCAGCCCGAGTTAAAACCCGCGCCCCAACAGACCGTGCCGGCCGCACAGCCCGCCGGCCCTAAGCCTACACCACGCAAAGCGGAGGCGGCGCGTTCTGCCGGCCCGCTGGAGCCGTTCGGTTTCTGGCCTGCTGTACTGTCCGACCTTGAAGAGAATGATGCCATGCTGATTTCTTTTCTGCGGGGCACAAAAGCCTACTGTGACGGAAAGCGTGTGCTGTTTGAATGCAGCGATGCCTTCCGGGATTATATCCGCAGCAACCGCGAGGTCAGCAAGCGGCTGAAGGAAGCGATTTACCGCGTTTCCAAAACCAAGTACAGCATCGGCCCTTATGAAGAGCCGAAAGCCGCCGAAAACGGCAGCCCCGCTGTCAGCCTGGATGAAACCCTGCACACCATGCAGGCGCTGGGCGTTGACCTGAAAATCATTGACAAGTAAATTTATTTGGAGGAAAAACCTATGAAAGCAAGACTGCCCAAAGGCTACGGCCGTCCCGATCCCAACGCCATGATGCGTCAGGTCCAGAAGATGCAGGATGATATCCGCGCCAAACAGGAAGAGCTGGAGGCCAAGGAATATACCGGCACCGCCAGCGGTGAGATGGTCACTGTCACGATGAACGGCAAGCACGAGATCACCGCCGTCAAGATCAAGCCTGAGGCTGTTGATCCGGACGATATCGAGATGCTGGAGGACCTCATCGCAGCTGCTGTCAACAGCGCTTCTTCCGCGGTTGACAAGGACTCCGAGGAGGAAATGTCCAAGATGACCGGCGGTTTGAACATCCCCGGCCTGGGCTGAGAGGCACACCATGTTTCAAAAAACGGAGCCGCTTGAAAATCTGGTTGACCAGTTCGCCCGGTTTCCCGGTATTGGCCGCAAAAGCGCCGTGCGGATGGCTTATCAGGTCATGTCCATGCCTGCAGAACAGGCGATGGAGCTGGCTCAGGCTATCGAGCACGCCAAAAAAGATCTGCACCGCTGCCGTATCTGTCAGGACTTCACCACAGGTGATGTCTGCAAGATCTGTTCGTCCCAAAAACGGGACCGCAGCGTGATCTGCGTGGTGGAATCCCCCCGCGACATCAAGGCCATCGAGCGTACCCATGAGTATAATGGTCTGTACCATGTACTGCACGGCGCAATCTCGCCCATGGACGGTATCGGTGCCGATCAGCTCTGCATCAAGGAGCTGCTGGCCCGCCTGAATGACACCGTCAAGGAAGTCATTATGGCCACCAGTCCCACGGTCGAAGGGGAAGCCACCGCCATGTATATCGCCAAGCTTATCAAGCCGCTTGGCGTCAAAACGACCCGCCTTGCCTACGGCCTGCCTGTCGGCTCCAGTCTGGAATATGCCGATGAAACCACCCTTTACCGCGCCATGGCAGGCCGCGGCGAGCTGTGACACAATTTTTCTTGACTTTTAAGCGCAGGTGCGCTACAATGAGTATCCTGCCAGTGCAAAGGAGGTGTACCCATGGCTGAGGACAAAAGCGGAAAGAAAATGATTGCCGTCAACCGCGAGGTACGCCATGAGTACTTTGTGATCGAGGCGTTGGAGACCGGTATCGAGCTGGTTGGCACCGAGGTCAAAAGTCTGCGCGCCGGCGGGGTAAACCTGAAGGATTCCTGGGCCGATATTGACGATGGGGAGCTGATTGCAAAGGGCATTCACATCAGCCCTTACGAGCAGGGAAACATCTTCAATAAAGATCCGCGCCGCCCGCGGCGTTTGCTGGCACACAAGGCAGAGATCCGCCGTCTGAGCCAGCAAATCAAGCTGCAGGGATACACGCTGGTTCCGCTGTCGCTCTATTTCAAAAAAGGTCGCGTCAAGCTGGAACTGGGCCTGTGTAAGGGCAAAAAGCTGTATGACAAGCGTGCGTCTGCTGCGGCGCGCGATGCCAAGCGCGATATTGACCGCGCTATGAAAACGCAGCGATAAGGTTGTTTTCACTTCACTTTCCCGGTGGGGGACACCCCACCGAATATGCGGGGCTGTAATGGTTTCGACGGGGAGAGAGAGGCGTGAGCAGCGGGCCGTGGCGGTGACCCACGATAAAAGCGCCAACTTAAATTAACTGACAACAATTATCCTGTTGCCGTAGCTGCCTAATTAGGCGCTACCGTCCTGCCTGTGTTAGTACCGCATAGGGTCAGGGCGTCGATTAGGTACTGAACGTGAACGGGCTTAAGCTTTGCGGCCCGGCATGAATTTATGAAGCTACCAAGGTGTAGTGCGTGTGTGCTCGCCCGCACCGAGGGAAATCCAATAAACACACTGCGCCCGGAGATACTCTAACCGATTTCTTTTCGGACACGGGTTCGACTCCCGTCAGCTCCACCATGAAAAGCAGCGTAGATTCGTTGGAATATACGCTGTTTTTATTTTTAGATATTTCTTCAAAATAGGTGTTGACATTTCACTCTCGATTCGCTATAATAATTAAGCTGACTTGAGACAGCCCGGTTGACCGGGTGTAGCGCAGTTTGGTAGCGCGCTTGAATGGGGTTCAAGAGGCCGTGAGTTCGACTCTCGCCACTCGGACCAGACATTGGGCTGTAGCAAGCAGCAGAACACCCGCCGGAGCGTCTCCGGCGGGTGTTTTTTATTACATCTGTAAGCCGTAGTCCCTCAGGCACTGCATCAACCCGGTCTGTAAATCGGAGAAGCCGCTTCCTGCCGCTGTGCGAAGCTTACCGCCATCCATTCGCAGACTGCGTTTCCAGTCCTGCTTTTCTATGTCAGGGCGGATATTCAGCTGTTCGCAGGCGCGCAGCGCCGTTTCATACATATCGCAGTCATTTTCGCTGCCGAAATTATAAATACCTCCCGGCAGCTCCATAACCTGCGTCAGCTTTTCAACGGCCTCGCGCACATAGGTAATGCCACGATAGTCATGGCAGGAGAATCGCACCGTCTGCTGCCTCATAGCCGCAGTGAGCAGGTTCAGCACAAAATTTCCGCGTATCGGCAGGCCGTACCCCGGCAGGTCATACATCCAGGTCGCACGCAGCATCACGGCATCAGGCAGGGCAGACAGCACCCGCTGCTCAGCCTCCCACTTGTGGCGTCCGTAGACATTTGTAGGGCAGAGCGGCTGTTCCTCTGTAAACGGACCGTTTTCGTTAAGGCCCGTGTACACCTGATCGGAGCTAAAGCATATCAGCTTTGCCCCTACGCGTTTTGCCGCCTGTGCCATCCAAAGCGGGAGCAAAACATTCGCGCGGTAGGATTCCTCAGGATGCTTTTCACTGTAGCCTGTGTCCGAAATCGCCGCTGTATGCAGGATCACATCGGGCTGTGTTCGGCAGATATGCTCCTGTACTGCTGTTTCGTTTGCTGCGGCGAGCATTCCTTTCGGAAAGCTGCACAGCTCATACCGATCGGCCAGTTGGGTCATGATACGCGCCCCCACAAAGCCGCCCGCACCGGAAACCAGAACCTTTTTCATAAGACGCCCTCCGAATCGTACATAGCTTGCCTTTATTGTACCGTTTTTGCTCGCCCCGTGCAAGCTGCTTGACAAATTTTGCGGCATTGTGTATACTATTTTCTACTAAAACACAGTGTGGATTTTTACAGTTCCGATACTACTTTTCGCCACACAATGACCCGTGCAAGCCGGTCATTGTGTGGCTTTTTCTATGCGATTTTTGTGCAAAAAAAGGAGCGCACGCGTATGAACGATACCTTTATGAAAGAAAAACCTGTATTTCCGCTGCTGACCTCCATGGCATTGCCCATGGTCGCTTCCATGCTGGTCAGTGCGCTGTACAACATTGTGGACAGCCTGTATGTGGCCCGCATCAGCGAGGAGGCTATGACAGCTCTCTCGCTGGTCTATCCTGTGCAGAACTTCATCAACGCCGTTGCCATCGGCTTCAGCATCGGCATCAGCGCGTTGATCTCACTGCATCTGGGGGCCGGCAATCAGGAGAAGGCTGACACCGCCGCGACGCACGGCATGGTGCTGTCCCTGCTGCACGGCATCATTGCCTCCATTGCCGGTATTGCTGTCATACCGCGCTTTCTGCGCAGCTTCACTACGGATGAAACCGTTATTGCGCTGGGGCTGACCTATGCGCGCATCGCGTTTTTCTTTTCTGTTATCATCATGGCTGCTATGGCTTTTGAAAAGATATTTCAAGCTGTAGGCTGCATGAAGATCACGATGGCAGGGCTGTCGCTCGGCTCTGTCTGCAACATTATTCTGGACCCATTGCTCATCTTCGGCATTGGCCCCTTCCCGGAGATGGGGATTGCCGGTGCCGCACTGGCTACCGGCATCGGTCAGATGATGCAGGTGGTGTTCTATCTCATCATCTATTTTGTCCGTCCGATTCCCGTACATCTGCGCCGCAGCTGCCTGCATTTCAACCCCAAAATCGGGCTGCAGCTTTACTCGATCGGCGTGCCCGCCGTTTTAAATCTCGCGCTGCCGTCGGTGCTCATCACCTTTCTTAATTCTCTGTTGGCAGTCTATTCACAGAGCTATATCGTTGTGCTGGGCATCTATTATAAATTACAGACCTTCCTGTATCTGCCGGCAAACGGCATCGTGCAGGGGCTTCGCCCCATCATTGGCTATAACTATGGTGCCGGGGAGTATGGCCGTGTCAAAAAGGTCTACCGCACTGCCATGGCCATGTGCGCCGCCATTATGGCCGCCGGCACGCTGCTATGCCTCGTCTTGTCGGAGCAGCTGATCGGGTTGTTCAGCACCAACAGTGAAACCATTGCCATCGGCACGACGGCGCTGCGCATCATCTGCACGGGCTTTCTGGTATCCACGATTTCGGTTGTTGTCTCCGGCGCTCTGGAGGGGCTTGGCAAGGGGATAGAGTCTCTGGTGATTTCCCTGTGCCGCTACATTGTTGTCATCATGCCGCTGGCCTGGCTGTTTTGTCACTTTGCAGGCGCAGACGGTATCTGGCATGCCTTCTGGCTGACAGAGTTTTTGACGGCCGCCATCTCGCTGGTGGTTTACCACAAAAGCGTAAAGCTCAACAAAGTATAATCGCCCAAGCGCCGCACGCCCCGTGCGGCAATGCCAAAAAAAGCCGGTGCCCTCCCATTTGGGAAAGCACCGGCTTTCAGTGTTTATGCCTGCTCCTGCACATAGCGGATGAACGCATCACGCTCCGCTGTGGAGCGGACGACCGCTGTATACATCTGGTCGCCCATATCCAGGCGCAATGCCTGCGGGATGCGCCCGCACATCTTGATCCGGCTGCCGTATCGCGCCAGGATCTGGGCGTGGGTGTGCTTGTACTGGTGGCAGTCGCGGCGGCCAGCGTAGACACAGAAATACTTGTGGCCATTCAGGTCCAGACTGCGCACCTCATCATAGCATACCATGTCCGCCCAGATCTGGTAGCAGTCCACAGAGTTGGCATAGTTGATCATATCGGGGGTGTAACCGCCTGCCGGACGCATATTGACCTCAAGTGCCACATAATCGCCCTTTTTGCCAAGGCCCGGCTTATCCTCGTTCAGCTGGAAAAACTCACAGTGGAAAAACCGGCTTTTAGCGCCAAATGCCTTGATCGTGCGGAAGCCCACATCCTTGAGCGCCGCAGGAACCGTTTTCTGCGTCCAGTAGCTCAAATCGCCATTCTGACTGACGATATCCAGCATCGGGGTGGGGAACACATTGGAGGTGTAGAACAGCGGCACACAATGGCTGTCGGCCACGCCGTCAAAGCTGACGATCGTACCGTTGATATACTCCTCCATGATGTACTGCACCGCATGGGGCTCGGCATAGAATTTTTTCAGCTCTGAGAAGTTCTTCAGCTTATAGGTAGCCTCGGCACCGCAGCCGTTATCCGGCTTGACGATAACAGGGTAGCCTACCTCCTTGATAAACGCCCGGGCCGCCGCGAGAGTGCTGACCATGTGGTGGCGTGCCACCGGCACACCGGCTGCACGGTAGCTTTCCTTCATGCGGCTCTTGTACTTGATGCGCTCGATAAAATCATTCTTGGCACCGGTATTGATATTGAAATCGGTGCGCAGCTGGGCATCCATCTCAAGCCAGTATTCGTTGTTCGACTCGATCCAGTCGATTTTGCCGTAGTGGAAGGTGAAGTAAGCGACAGCGCGCAGCATCTCCTCATAGCTGCCCAGATTATCCACGCGATAATACTCCGTCAGGCAGTGCTTTAGCTCACCGGGAATCTCATCAAACGGTGCATCTCCGATGCCAAGCACGTTGACACCGTTGCGGTGCAGCCGGTCGCAAAAATTCCAGTAAGTGTTGGGAAAATGCGGGCTGACAAAGATAAAGTTCATCGGGTTCTTCAACTTCCTCTCTCAAAAGATGCGCATATGCCGTTTATACAAAGCGGTTCTGTTCACGGCTGTACTCATAGCCGATCTCTGCAAGCGCCGCACAAAGCGCCTGCCGGTCCGCCTGCTCACGGTCGCAGAAAGCATCCAGTGAGGCATCACGGTCGCGCAGCTGGGTATTCACATAGCTCAGCAGCATAATCGGGTCATGGGGGAGCATGGGTCTACCTCCTAAAAATTCCATAAAAAAGAGAAAAAGCCGGTCACACGATGTGACCGGCATTTTTTCCTTCCAATCAGACCGCGCGGGTAACTTTACCAGAGCGCAGGCAGCGGGTGCAGGCGTAGATATACTTCGGGGAACCGTCCACGATCGCCTTCACGCGCTTGACATTGGGGTTCCAGGTACGGTTGCTCCGACGATGAGAGTGAGAAACCTTGATACCGAACGTGACACCCTTGCCACAGCAAGAACATTTGGCCATAATGCTTGCACCTCCTTTTCAATAGCTTTAACAGTATAGCGTATATGTGCAGAAAATGCAAGAGTTTTTGAAGAAAAAAATTCAGTTTTTTTCATAATTTTGCGTTTTTGTCTGAATCCGGCGCTAAATATTGTGTTTTGCGGCCCTGCGGGGCTTGTCTTGCCGCGGTTTCTACGATATAATAGAAAAGAATTTTAATGGGGTGGTGTTGGCTTTTGAACGGACTGTTGTCTCCGGCGCGGATCGTGCAGTATCTGCTGCGTGCCGTGGTAGTGCTGATTGCGATCCCATTTCATGAATCCGCCCATGCACTGGCCAGCCATCTTCTGGGGGATGATACCGCCGTGCGGGCCGGGCGTCTGTCGATGAACCCGATGCACCACTTTGACCCGCTTGGTGCGCTCTGCATGCTGGTGGGCGGTGTCGGCTGGGCCAAGCCTGTATCGATCAACCCGTACAATTATAAAAATCCAAAGCTCGGCATGGCGCTTTCTGCCGCTGCCGGGCCGGCCAGCAATTTTCTGCTTGCGTGGGTGTCGATGATCCTGTACAAGCTCTGCTGGTACAGCGGGCTGGGGCAGACGCTGCCTGCTCTGTTGATGTTCTTTTATTATATGGTGGCTATGAATCTGAGTCTCGGCGTTTTCAACCTGCTGCCGGTGCCGCCCTTTGACGGCAGCCGCATCGTGCTGCTGTTCCTGCCGCAGAGGCTCTACTTCAAGGCCATGAAATATGAACGGTACATTATGCTGACCGTTCTTGTGCTTGTATTTTTGGGCCTGTTGGATATACCGCTGTCGTGGCTTGTAAACGGCATGTGGCGGCTGATGCTGCAGCTGACGGGCTTTGTGGAATTGTTGTGGGGGTATTGATTTTTTGCCGGAAGTTCTTACTTTTAAAATAGAAGATTTTGAAGGCCCGCTTGATTTGCTGCTGTACCTGGTGGGCAAAAATAAGATGAACCTCTATGACATCAACATCATGGCGCTGATTGAGCAGTACACAGCCGCCATCCGGGAGATGCAGCAGGACAGGATGGAGGTATCCAGCGAGTTTATCGATATGGCCGCCCATCTGGTACAGATGAAAAGTGCCCTGCTGCTGCCCCGCAGCCCCGAGGCTGAGCGGATGAAGGCCGAGCTTACCGGCCGCCTGATCGAGTACAGCGCCTGTAAGGAGGTTGCCGCCCAACTGGGCAGCCGTGCCCGGGATCTATACACCGCAGCGCGCGAGCCGATGCCGCTTGTCGGCGCTGCCGAGTATACCCGCCGCCATGACCCGAACTGGCTGGTGCAGGCCTGGTTCAACCTGATGGGCCGCAGCACCCGCAAGCGGAAGCCCACACAGGAAAAGTTTGAGCCGCTGGTCACAGCGCCCTTTGTCTCCGTTGCAAGCCGTGTTTCCCACATGCTGCGCGGGCTGCTCAAGGGTCGTTTGCAGAAGATGGGCGAGCTGTTCAGCCGCGAGGAGAGCCGCAGCACGAATGTTGCCACCTTCTTGGCCCTGCTGGAGCTGATCCGCGCCGGCCGCGTTCAGGTGGACGACAGCGGCGCCCTGCAGCTTGACCGCACACACCGCAGAAGAAAGGACAAAACGCAATGACAGAACGACAGGAGCTTGGCTCTCTGGAAGCCATGCTGTTTGCCCATGCGGAGCCGGTGGAAACCGCCCGTCTGGCGGATGCTCTGCGGCTGGACACAGACGAAACCACCGAGCTGCTGCAAAAGCTGCAAAAACGGCTTGACGAGCAGGAGAGCGGCATGGTCCTCCTGTTTTTTGAGCCTGACCGTTGGCAGATGACGACCCGCCCGTATTACGGCGAGATGGTCAAGCGGATTCTCGACACCCGCCGTAATGCGCCGCTTTCACCCGCAGCGCTTGAGGTACTGGCCGTCATCGCCTACAACCAGCCTGTGTCCCGCAGCTTTATTGAGCAGGTCCGCGGCGTAGATTCCTCATCCACCGTCACAAAGCTGCTTGATAAGGGCTTGATCGAGGAGGCCGGCCGTCTGGATCTGCCGGGCAAGCCGGTCGCCTTTCAGGTCACAGACACCTTCTTGCGCGTGTTTGGGCTGGGCAGCCTCAATGACCTGCCGCCGCTGCACGGCGAGGTGCAGGAGGAGCCCACCCCCGAAGCCGACGGCGATGCCGAGCAGCTGGAATGGAAGTGATTGCCGATGGCTGTTCTCTTGTTTATCCTGCGGCTGATTGGCTGGATACTGCTGGCGCTGCTGGTTATCCTGCTCGCCGCGCTCGTTCTGCCGCTGGGGATACGGGTTTCCTACCATCCCGGCAGCCTGCAGGTCAGGGCGTATTACGGGCCGCTGCAGTTTACGCTCTGGCCGCGGGGCGGCGCGGGTAATGCCCCTGCAGCGCCGCAGCCTGCGCCCGCCCCCGCACCGCCCGCAGGTAAACCGGCAGCCACAGAAGGGGAAATGCGGCCCGCTGCCACAGCGGGCAAACCGAGCGCCCCGCCTGCCGCGAAGGCTGCCGCACCGCAGGCACCGCCTGAGCCGGCAACTGCACCGCAGCCCGGCAGTGCTGACACCGCGCCGCCGGAGCCTGAAAGCACGCCCCCGAAGGGCTCACTGCCCTTCGGCATCTCGGAGCATATCAGCGCAGCCCGGCAGCTTCTGTCCGATGACCCGATGGCCTTCGCCAGCTGCATGCTGGACCACACTGGCTGGCTTGGCAGGCTGTGTCTGCGCACGCTGCGTGTGACGCATCTGGATATTTTCTGGACTGTTCACGCAGATGAAGCCGCTGCGACCGCTGCACTTTACGGCGCAGAGATGGCGCTGGCCAACAATCTGCTGGCCTTTGTGCAGCAGCATGTCCGGCTGCAGAGCGACCGCCTTTGGCTGGAGCCTGATTTCACCGGGCAGCGGGCAGGGGAGCGAAGCATTTCATTTTCACTCAAATCCTGCGCGGGCGTGCTGCTCTGGCTCCTTCTGCGGCTGCTGCACCGCCTGTGGAAAGACCCGCAGCTGCAGCCTGCACACACATCGTAATTCGTTGGTTTCTATGGCAATACCGCATAATTCTAAGTGCCGATACGGCGAGCGAGGTGCGGCAGATGCTAAGCCAAAAGCGCAGATAATACTGGATGTCTTATCGAGCATTTTGGCAACGCAGATGCCGTACCGCAGCCGCCGGAGCGGCGCTTAAGCCGTCAGGCGGGAATTGTGCGGTGTTGCCCTATATAAAAGGAGGAATTTTCCATGGCTGAGCATCCTATTCAGGGCCTGATGGGCGTTACGATCGAGAAGATCCGTGACATGGTCAACTCAGAGACCATCATCGGCGACCCCATCCATGTCGATGATACCACCATCATTCCCGTTTCCCGCGTCACCTTCGGCTTTGCATCCGGCGGCTCCGATGTGGGACCCGCCTCCAGCAAGCAGATGTTCGGCGGCGGCAGCGGCGCAGGCGTCTCGGTCACGCCGGTCGCGTTCCTCGTTGTCTCCAACGGCAATGTGCGCACCGTCCAGCTGGTGGAGAAGGTCTCCGCCGTGGACAATGTGATTGCCTCCCTGCCGGAGCTGGTCGACAAGGTTGCCGCACTGATCAAAAAAGAAAAGCCGGGCACAGATAAGCCCGCTGAATAAGGAGTATATTGAATGGCAGAATACAGAGTGCAAAAAGTGCTGGCCGATCAGGGCATCTGCTCCCGCCGTGAGGCGGAGCGCCTGATCGCAGCGGGCAAGGTCAAGGTCAACGGCCACCCCATCACCTTAGGTGACAAGATGGACCCCGACTACGACAAGGTCATGATCGACGGCAAGACCGTCCGCATCGTGCGCAAGCGCCAGTACACCTACATCATGCTGCACAAGCCGCGCGGCTATCTGACCACCCGCGCGGATGACCGCGGCCGCAAGACCGTCATGGAGCTGGTGGCCGATGTGCCCGCCATGCTGCGCCCCGTGGGCCGTCTTGACAAGGACAGCGAGGGACTGCTGCTCATGACCGATGACGGTGCCTTTATCAATATGCTGACCCACCCGTCCGGCGGTGTCGGCAAACTGTACCGCGTCACGGTCAACCCCCGCGCCACTGAGCAGCAAATCATCGAGATGTCCAGCGGCGTTGTGCTGGATGACGGCGTCAAGACGCAGCCCTGTGTCATCCATGTAGTCGTGGACGAGCCGGGCCGCAGCGTGTTGGAGATCACTCTGCATGAGGGCCGCAACCGCCAGATCCGCCGCATGTGCTCCGCAGTCGGCCTGCAGGTCGTGCGCCTGCGCCGCAGCGCCGAGGGTCCCGTCAAGCTCGGCATGCTGCAGCCCGGTGAGTACCGCGAGCTGAAAAAGAGTGAGATCAACGCTCTGCGCAATGCCGCCATGAAATCCACCGCCAAGGGGTCTGCCCGCCCCGCTGCCCCGGCAAAACGCCCCGGCCCCCTGAAAAAGCGCAGCAATTCCGACTGAAAAATGCAGAAAATTCTAAAAATATGCAAACTTCCACTTGTGAAAATATTAAAATCGTAGTATAATTCAGTCAAATGGCGTTTTTTTGTGAAGTAATTTTATAAAAAACAGTCAGTTTTACCATAGGAGGAACCTGTATGGCAGCAAATAAGCCCGGCAAGGCAGAGATCCTTGCAGCATTTTTTGATGACGGCACCTACTCGCCGCTGTTTACCGATGGCGCAGTAAGTGCTGCTTACGGCTGTGCAAACGGCCAGAACGCCTATGTCGTATTTGAGGACGGCTCTCCCGTCGGTGTGCAGGATATTGAGAAGAATATCCGCGTGCTGGAGATGGCCGCCGAGACCGGTGCGCCGGTCGTGACCTTCTACGACTCCACGGGTGCCAAGCTGGAGGGCGGCCTTGCACTGCTCAACGCTAACGCCCGCCTGACCGCTGAGATCGCACGCGTTTCCGGTGTTGTGCCGCAGATCGCCGTTGTCACCGGCACCTGCGCGGGCACCAACGCCATCAACGCCGCCTCCGCAGATGTCTGCGTCATGGCTGAGGACGCCGAGCTGTTCCTGAACGCTCCGTTCAATGCCGAGGACAAGGTTGCCAACGCCGGCTCTGCCGCATTTGCCGCCAAGGCCGGTGTCGCCGCCGTCACCGCAGCAGACGCAGTCGCCGCCGCCAAGCAGGCTGCTTCCATCGTTGCCCTGCTGCCCGCCAACAATCTGGCCGGCCCCGCACTGTTCGACTTTGCCGCCCCTTCCAAGGCTCTCGACCTTGTGAAGTACACCGCTGCTGACGCTGTCGCCGCACTGGCTGACGAGGGCAGCGCTGTGGAGCTGTACGCCGGTTACGGCAAGAACATTGTCACCGCTCTGGCCACCATCAACGGCAGCGCCGTTGGCATTGTTGCCACCGAGAAGAAGGCTCTGTGCCACAAATGCACCGCCAAGGCCGCTCGTTTTGTCCGCCTGTGCGATGCCTACAGCATCCCTGTTGTGACCATCGTCAATACCGAGGGCTTCGGCCGCAGCGAGGGTGACGATGAGGCCGGCGGCATCCGTCAGGCCGCCCGTATGGCCGGTGTCTACGCCGAGGCCACGACTGTCAAGGTTGCTGTTCTGGCCGGTGAGGCTGTCGGCCCCGCCTACACCGTCTTTGCCGCCTGCGCTGACTGGCGCGTTGCCGTGCAGGGCTGCACCGTGGCTCCGCTGGCCCCTGAGGCTGCCGTCACGGTCCTGTACAAGGACGAGATCTTTGCTTCTGACAACATCGTCAACGCCACCAAGGCCAAGGCTGCTGCCTACACCAAGGAGGTCTGCAGCGCCGATGCCGCTGTTGCAAACGGCTCTGCCGATGCCGTTGCCGATGCTGCCACCGCCCGCGCAAGCGTTGCTCAGGCACTGGATATGCTGGTAGGCAAGCGTGCTGTGCGTCTGGCTAAGAAGCACGGCAATATCACCCTGTAATCATCAACCTTGAAATAGGGAGGACATTTCTATGAAAAACCTGATCGTTACCGTTAACGGCGTTGCTTATAATGTCACCGTTGAGGAGGGCACCGGTGCCCCCGTTGCCGCTGCCGCACCTGCTGCTGCCCCCGCAGCCGCCCCGGCTCCCGCCGCTGCTCCTGCACCTGCTGCCGCCCCCGCCGGTGCTGCCGGTGCTGTCTCCGTCACTGCCCCCATGCCCGGCAACATTCTGGATGTCAAGGTCAAGGCCGGTGACTCCGTCAAGGCCGGCGACACCCTGCTGATCCTCGAGGCCATGAAGATGGAGAACGAGATCAGCGCACCGCAGGACGGCACCATTGCCAGCGTCAATGTGCGCAAGGGCGATGTTGTCAACTCCGGCGACCTGCTCATCACGATGAACTAATAGAAAGGCCGGGTGAATTACATTGGCTAAGAAACCCATTAAGATCACTGAGGTCGTCCTGCGCGACGCCCACCAGTCTCTGCTGGCCACCCGTATGACCATGGATGAAATGCGCCCCATCCTGCCCGAAATGGACAAGATCCCGTATTTCTCCGTTGAGTGCTGGGGCGGCGCTACGTTCGACTCCTGCCTGCGTTACCTCGACGAGGATCCGTGGGAGAGACTGCGCAAGATCCGCAAGCTGATGCCCAACACCAAGCTGCAGATGCTGCTTCGCGGCCAGAACCTGCTCGGCTACAAGCATTATCACGACGACGTCGTCGAAAAGTTTGTCCAGCTGTCCATCAAGAACGGCATCGACGTGTTGCGTATCTTCGACGCACTGAACGATTTCCGCAACATCCGCACCGCTCTGGAGGCTACCAAGAAGTACGCCACCGCCAACACCGTGGCTTCCGGCTGCATTTCCTACACCCAAAGCCCGGTCCACACCGTGGAAAAGTACGTTCAGATGTGCAAGGAGCTCAAGAAGATGGGCTTCAAGACCATCTGCCTGAAGGACATGGCCGGCACCATGAGCCCGTATGAGGCAGAGCACCTCATCAAGGGCATCAAGGACGCCGTCGGCGATATTCCCCTGATCCTGCACACCCACTGCACCACCGGCATGGCCTACATGACCGTCACCAAGGCCATCGAGTCCGGCATCGACGTCATCGACTGCGCGACGAGCTGCTTCTCCAACGGCACGTCCCAGCCCGCGACCGAGACGATGTTCTACGCGCTCCAGCAGTACGGCATCCCCACCGGCCTCAACGAGGACGTCATCAACAAGGTCAACGATTTCTTCAAGCCCGTCAAGCAGAAGTACATCGACTCCGGCCGTATCAGCCCGAAGTCCATGGCGACCGACGCACAGGCGCTTGTTTACAAGGTTCCCGGCGGCATGCTCTCCAACATGATCGCAAACCTGACCGATATGAAGGCTATGGATAAGTTCGACGCCGCGCTGGCTGAGATCCCCGCCGTCCGCAAGGACCTCGGCTATCCTCCGCTGGTCACCCCGCTGAGCCAGATGGTCGGCAATCAGGCCGTTACCAACGTCCTGCTGGGCGAGCGCTACAAGCAGGTCTCCAAGGAAGTCAAGAACTACTTCAAGGGCGAATACGGCATCGCTCCGGCTCCCGTTTCTCAGGAGCTTCAGACCAAGATCCTCGGCGAGGGCGGCAAGCCTGTTGACTGCCGCATCGAGGACGCCAAGCGCACCGGCGAGGACTTCAAGAAGGCGAAGGAAGCGCTCGGCGATCTGGCTAAGACCGAAGAGGACGTCATGAGCTACATTTGCTATCCCGATCAGACCATGAAGTTCCTCGAGGCCCGCAAGGCCAAGGAAGAGAACGTCGTCCGCTACTCGATCGAAGAAGCGTAAGGAGGACACGTCATGTTCCTGATCAATACTGCTATGACCGATCTGAGCATCGGCACGGCCGGTCTGGTCGCGCTGCTGGGCTACGCCGTCGTGTTCGTCGGCCTGATCGCGCTCATGATCGTAATTCGCATCGAGGGCAAGATCTCGACGGCGAAGAAAACCGCCGCCGCGCCCGCAGCGGCTCCCGCACCCGCACCCGCTGCGAAGCCCGAACCCGTTCTGGCGGCCGGCACCGCCGGTGAGCTGAAGCTTCACGATGTAGCTCCGAAGGACGCCGCCATGATTATGGCCGTCGTCGCCTATAAGCTCGGCAAGCCCCTGAATGAACTGCGCTTCAAATCCATCAAGGAGGTCAAGTGAGAATGAAATACAAAATTACCCTGAATGGCAGAACCTATGAGGTCGAGGTCGATCAGGACCAGGCCATGCTGGTCGATGAGTACGAGGCTTACGCTCCGGCTCCCGCCGCACCCGCTGCTGCTCCTGCCGCCGCACCCGCTCCCGCTGCTGCTCCGGCTCCCGCCGCTGCCGCACCTGTTTCCGTCGCCGCAGGCGAGGTCGTTGCGGCTCCGATGCCCGGCAATATCCTGAGCGTCAACGTGGCCCAGGGCGCCGCCGTCAAGTCCGGCGACATTCTGGTCATTCTCGAGGCCATGAAGATGGAGAACGAAATTCTCGCTCCGCGTGACGGCACGGTCGCACAGGTCGTCGTCACCAAGGGCGCTACTGTCGATACCGGCGCTCCTCTGGTCGTTCTGGCGTAAGGAGGAACAAATATGGGTTTTAACGTTCTGGACACCCTCGCAAAGCTTGCGACCGAGTCCGGTTTCGCCGGATTCTTCGCAGAGGGCGGCTGGCAGAACCTCGTAATGATCGTCATTGCGTGCGTGCTGCTGTACCTTGGCATCGTCAAGGGCTTTGAGCCGCTGCTGCTGGTCGGCATCGCTTTTGGCTGCCTGCTGGCAAACGTCAGCTACTTTCCCGGCCTCGACGCCGTCAACCCGGATCTGAACGCCACCAATGCACTGTATCACCCGGAGCTTTGGGAGGCATTCCTCGACAAGAACAACGAATTCTACCATAGCTACGGCCACATTCTCTCGAATGCCGGCCTGCTCGACATCTTCTACATCGGCGTCAAGGCCGGTCTGTATCCTTCCCTGATCTTCATGGGCGTCGGCGCCATGACCGACTTCGGCCCGCTGATCGCGGACCCGAAGAGCCTGCTTCTCGGCGCGGCTGCACAGCTCGGCGTTTTCGTCGCCTTCTTCGGCGCGATCTGCCTCGGCTTCACCGGCCCGCAGGCAGCCTCCATCGGCATCATCGGCGCGGCGGACGGCCCGACGTCGATCTTAGTCTCGCAGGTCTTGCACTCCAATTATATCGGGCCTATCGCTGTCGCCGCCTACTCGTACATGGCGCTCGTGCCGATCATTCAGCCGTTTGCCATCAAGCTCGTGACCACCAAGAAAGAGCGCGCGATGCACATGCCCTACAACCCCAAGCACGTCTCCCGTTCGCTGCGCATCTGCTTCCCCATCATGGTCACGATCATCGCGGGCTTCATCGCGCCGATGTCCGTCTCGCTTGTGGGCTTTCTGATGTTCGGCAACCTGCTGCGTGAGTGCGGCTGCTTGGAGCGTCTTTCCCAGACGGCGCAGAACGATTTGGCGAACCTCATCACGCTGCTTCTCGGCATCACGATCTCGTTTTCGATGCAGGCCGACCAGTTCGTCAATCTCAAAACGCTCATCATCATGGCGCTGGGTCTTGTCGCCTTCGTCTTTGACTCCATCGCGGGCGTGATGTTTGCAAAGCTTCTGAACCTCTTCTGCAAGAACAAGGTGAATCCGATGGTCGGTGCGGCCGGTATCTCGGCCTTCCCGATGTCCGCACGCGTTATCCAGAAGATGGGGCAGGAGGCGGACTGCACCAATCACCTGCTGATGCACGCCGTCGGCGCAAACGTCGCCGGTCAGATCGCATCGGTGCTCGCAGGCGGCATGATCCTCAATCTCGTGCCGCAACTCATGGGTTAAGGAGGAACGCACTATGACAAATCTTGAGATCGCGCTGCTCATCACGGGGCAGGGAATGCTCGGCATCTTCGCTGTGATGGGACTCATCACCGTATTAGTCACACTCTTCACCAAATTCGGTAAA
>ERZ773209.180-NODE-180-length-47327-cov-10.291610_pt1 | contig 47327 bp, 28 predicted proteins | sample MGYA00511109_ERZ773209 | MGnify/ENA primary metagenome ERZ773209 (study PRJEB29015, sample SAMEA2737786) | human gut metagenome | biome: human gut; feature: human-associated habitat; material: faeces | place: China | collected 2012 ...
CAGTATGTCGGAAGATCTCTAAAAGTGAATGGTTCGTTTTACAGGGATACTTACATATTGATTTTTTTATTCTGCAAATGATAAATTTTTTTTAAAGTTAAGTAAGCCCAAGTATGCCGTGTGACATGTGGTGTGAATTTTATTATAGTATCAAAGTGTTCTATAGACTTACATTCAGGATAGTAATGTGAAAAAACCTTATCTATCTCAGAAAAAATTAAATGCACTGCATTATAGGACAACGGTTTATCAGGGTTTTGGCTCGATGTAAATATAAAGTTGTGAGTCAGCGAGGATTTTCTAATTTTTCCCATATAAATCATAAGAAATTCATAATCAAGCTTGTCAAGCTCCAAAACTCGATGTGAGTAATCATTTTTTAATGACGGGGCATGTATTCTTGGATCAGTTATGTTGCTAGGCATGCTAATGATTAAGCTAAATTTATCACCTTTTATACTAGCTTTAACCGATGTGCACTCTAATAATAACAGCTCAGCGACACGCAGCCCATAGTTGAGCATTAACCGCAAAATCAAATAATTACGAAACTGGATAAACCCAGAAGGGAAGGGGTTTAGAAAGTTATTTTTATGTTTTGAATTTGGTACTACTATACGATAAACGTTTTCAACCATATCACCAGTCATACTGCGAAATCCCGGAATGACGCGATAATACCGATGATTACTTCTTTCAAGAGTTTTAAATTCCTCTTTACATATCAGCAAACGAGTATTCAGGCGGGATGCATGACGAGACAATTCTTTAGGTGTTTCATTTCGATAGTAAGGAGATATATAGGTAGCGATTAGGTAGCCTATGAATCTAATCACTGCACGTACTCTGGCGGCATTTGTCACGCTGCTAGAATGTTTAAATGGCAGTGATCGTGGTGTGGAGTTTACTATCCGACCATTTTCTAAATATTGAAAAAAGTCAGCCATCTCATGTATAGCGATTGCAGGGTCATGTCCGGAGAAATAAAAGCTATAGCAGAATGTAGTTCTATGCTTCATGAACCAAAAATCATAAAAAAACTTAATTGCCTGGAGGGAGGCTGATTGAGTTGAGGGCGAGCGATACTCCAGATGGTCAACTACATACCTTAACGGATAAAGTGCGGGTAAACAGAGGGTTACATCCATCAGAATCCAGCGCCGTCGGCCATTTGAACTTACAATTTGGGAAAGTGAGTACATAGATACACCCAACATGCAGAATGAGGTGAAGTAAATGTACGATAGACCTAACGCAATAAAAGGGAGGTATGTCAAAATTCCCAACATGTTGATTTTTGTAGCTGAACCAGTGAATCATGAAGTAATAGACCCATGGAGGTTATTTAACATAACGTACATTATGCGCACTAAGTTATTGATTTTACACGTTTTGTGGTTTGGTGTGGCTATGGCCAGATATACCAAATGCCAATATGAACACAACAAACTCAGGCTGACACATACATCATTACAATGAAAAATGTAATCAATACTAATGTAATGACGTTTAACCACAGAGAAACCATACTATTGCTTATGAGAAGGTTAGCTAAATCCGAGTCCTCATCTTCATACTTACCAGCCCTAGATGATGTCTGTCTACGGTTCATTACCGCATAAACCTCATAATGACTGACTATACGGCATATCAACACCAGATAAATTAGAACAATACCAGCAATGTGAAGTAAAACATCGTTGATGAACAGGAAAAATGGTAATATCACTACTCATCCGGATAACTCGGAGAGAAGATACTTGCGGCCTGTCAGGTAAAGAGCTGGGGGCTTATTCTCCGGTGGAAACGAACTTTAATTACGATTCTAATAAAATTTTGCGTCTTAACGTCTGTGTCAGCAATATCCTTGATAAGCAGATCTACCGATTTTCAGAAGGGGCTAGTCCCTATAATGAGTTAGGGTGGGCTTATTATGTGGGGGCGGTAGTTTCATTCTGTTCCTAATTATTAAGACTAAGCAAGAATAAATAGCTGGTGTTATATAAGATTTTGAGTGTCAATTATGGATAAAAAGCTTTTTCAATACCCTGAGGATGATTTTTTTATTCTTCTTTATAATGAATCTTTGTTGGGGTATATACAGAAAGCCAATGCGTTTTTAATCGAAAGTTGCAATTGTTTTCTTGAAGGAAAGGATAATGGATTTAGACCTCTGGCATTTTCAAGCTCGTGTGATGAGTTACTTGAGATAAAAAAATATTTGATCCGTGCTAGAGGTTAATAAAATACATCGCATCCGCAAGTTAAATATAATTTAAATTTCCCCTGCGCTAACTTTAGCGCAGGGAAGTAAATTAGCAGATAATAAATAAATTCAAAAGAACATTATTTTACTTCATAAAATCGTTATCTATACTATATTTTCAGTTATTCATTTTGTTATTCATGTTACATTTATCAATGACAGGATTTTTTTGGATAAGTGTGAGGAACATTCCAATGACGAGGGGGGGAATCAGTAAAATTAAGTATGTGGAAATAGATAAATTAAAGAGTGCTTTCATCCCCCCCCCCCCTTACTTTTTAGTAAGCATTGAGATATATTTACTAATTCCCCATTAGTTAGTGGTACTATTTGTTCTTTTTTTAATTGGTAAAAATAAGTTTATCCCATAGTATACTAACGAATCCCACACTCTGGCAAATTACCACCACCTCCACAGGAGGTGGTTCTATATAAACTTTTATCAACTTCATGACGAAAAACACCTATTTTATCCCAAAAGAAGACAATAGAGTCACAGAGGAATCAAAGAGCGACTCAATTGTCTTTGGACAGTCTGGTTGTGAGGTTAGAAAACAGTTACTCCTACACCATTAAATAGGGCGCAATGCTCGCTAATTTCTCCCGGGTTTCTGTCAGTTCGCGTTCCGGCGTAGATTGCGCGATGATTCCCGCCCCCGCCTGTATCCAGCAGCGCTGGCTATCCTGAAATACGGAACGCAGAACTAGCGCCGCATCAAAGCGCGTATCGTCCAGCAGCAGGATTGCGCCGGAGTAAAGCTCTCGCGGCGTCTTCTCAATTTGCATAATCGCGTTCAGAGCAGCATTTTTAGGGATACCTGATGCGGTAATCGACGGAAACAGCACGGTAAACGCATCCCAGGCATCCTTGTTTTCCGCAAGCTGACCGCTCACGCCAGACCCCAGATGCTGAACGCTGCCGCGCTGGCGAACCGACATTAAATCTTCAACCACCACGCTGCCCGGCTGGCAAACGGCCTCCAGTTCAGCAATAGCTTCTTTGACAGAAAGGATATGCTCAAGCACCTCTTTACTGTCGTGCAGCAGTTCTGCCTCTTTCGCCTTATTATGCTCCGGGTTTCCCATGCGATCGCGGGTGCCCGCAAGCGGTTCAGTGACCACTTTATTGCCCGTCACTGACATCACCAGTTCCGGGCTAAAGCCCAGCGCTTCGCGTCCTTCCTGACGGAACATAAACGAGCGCACAGGTGTGTTTGCCTGCCGCCCGTATAACAGCGTGGCGGGCATATCAATCCGCGATGGCAGGGGAATGGCGCGCGAGACAATCACTTTGACATACTCGCCACGGCGGATCTCCGCAACGGCGCGCGCAACCTGTTGTTTATATGCCTCACCATTGAGGGCGGTATCCACCGCCAGTGGTGCGTTCTGCGTCGTTGTACCGGCCTCTTTTACCCACTCGCACAAACGTCGGCACCCGTCGGCGGAGTCCGCATAAACGGTGACATTTCCCTTTTCAAAAATAAGTTCTTCACGGGGAACGGTTAACGTCAGCAGCGGCCACTCCCCGGCGTTAAAGGCAATCCCCCGCGCATGCGCCGCAAAGTTGAACCCAACCTGTCCATATACCCGACGTCCTTTCACCTGAGGATGCGCCATAAAACGACGCGCGCAGTCGGCAATGGAATCCACCGCCCATTTTTGCTCCCCGGCATCATCAATAAATGTCGCCTGCGTTCCGTCGGCATTAATGTGCAGCCGTGCCTGGCACCCTTTGCCTAAATACCAACAGGGTTGACGCTCATAGACATAACACTCTTCTTCTGCGAACTGGCGTAAAACGCCAGAAATCGTCGGTAGCCATTGTTCCTCTGGTAACGCCAGATGTAGAAATTCACTGATTTTCATCCCTTACCTCTCTGTGTTATTCCCGGATCAATCAATTGCGCTTGTCATCAGTTCTCTTGCCGAATGCAGCCGGATATAAGCAACCCACGCCGCCAGCAACGTGAATGCCCCGGCAAACAGGAAGCAGGCCGCATAGCCAAAATGTTGAGCAACAACGCCACCGATAACGCCTGCCAGAATGGCGAGTGCCGCGTCAGTACATTGAAAGAGGGTGAAGTCGACACCGGCCTGCAAAGGCGATGAAAGCGACATCAGCGTGGCGTAAAGACAGACCAGCGCGCAGGCCAGCGAAATGGACTGGACAATGACCAGACACTGGAGAATCGGCAGCAGCAGATGACCCGGCGCCATCATGAGCGTCATCACCACCGCCAGCAGCGCGATCCCCTGGATGCCATAAGCCGTCAACAGCGCTCTGCCGGGTGAGGTGTATTTCATCAGCAATCCGCCGGCCAGCGTTCCTGCTATGCCCGCTGCAATATTGCCGCCGCTGAACAGCGCGCCCAATGCGGACATGCTCAACCCCTGATCCAACAACAGCGGTGCCAGAAGAGGCAGCACAAACCGCATGCCTGAATTCAGCATCAATACCAGCAGTAAGCCCAGGCGCGCCTGCTTCCTCCTTAGCGCATAACCTAACGCCGGCACATGCGGGATAGTCGCTGTTCGCGTCGGCTCCGTAATGCGCCACAGCGGGAGTGACAGCGCCATAATCAGCACCGCCATCATCAGCATGGCGACAGGCCAGCCGGATGCCGCCGACAGCATCAGGAACACCCCGCCGCCGCACATCATTCCCAGATAGCTGCCGCCGACCTGCACGCTGTTTCCCCAGCCGTAACCCGTGCGGGTCAGTTGATCGACGCAAAAGCCGTCGCTGGCGATATCAATGGTGGAGGCGACCGTGCCTGCCACCATAAACAGAACAAATAACGCGACGATTTGCGTATCGGGGAATCCCCCTTCTCGCCCAAACCAGCCAATCGCTGCGGCAATAGTCAGGATCGCCGCTAGCGCGACCTGACCACGCAGGATTAACATGCGGGAACGGCGTTCCTGGCTACCGGGCGGAAGCCGCCAGCGCTCGATCCACGGCGCCCAAATAAACTTCAGCGCCCAGGGCAGCATAAACAGGGTTGTCGCACCGGCAAGCGCCAGCGAACCGCCAGCAGCGCGCACCAGAGCGGGTAAGGACTGCATAGACAGCGCCGATACCAGACTCTGCGTCACATAGACGCCGGCAATAGCAAAAATCACCCGCCCGGTCGTCAACGTCAGCGGTTTCACATTCGACTGAACATCACTCATGCACCCACTCTCCAGACGCGGAAACCCCGTCGTCGCGCCACACGCGCGCGGCCATTTGCGCCTGCCACAGCGCCTGATAACGTCCATGATGTGAGAGCAATTGCGCATGAGTACCCTGCTCAACCACCTGTCCCTCTTCCATCACCAGAATGTTTCCGGCCCCGGCGATGGTGGATAAACGGTGAGCGATGATAATCACCGTCCGGTTGTGAACCAGGTTATCGATCGCTTTTTGCACCGCCAGCTCGCTTTCAATATCCAGCGCGGCAGTCGGTTCATCGAGAATGACGACCGGCGCGTTTTTCAATAACGCTCTGGCAATGGAAATCCGCTGGCGCTCGCCGCCCGATAGCTGGCCGCCCATCTCTCCCATTGGCGTCAGCCAGCCTTGCGGAAGACGGGAAATAAACTCAAGGCACTGCGCCGCGCGGGCGGCCTCTTCTACCTCCTGCCGCGTCGCCTGTGGGCGCGCGATACGGATATTCGCCAGCAGCGTGTCATCAAACAGCCAGACATCCTGGAAAACAACAGAAATCAGGCTATTGAGCTGTTCCGGCGTCAGGCGGCGAATATCGACGCCGCCAATAGAAATCTGCCCTTGCTGCGGATCGGCATAGCGCATTAACAGTTTGGTGACCGTAGTTTTGCCTGCGCCGGAGGCACCCACCAGCGCGCTCATACTGGCTGCCGGGAACGTCAAAGAAACATGATTAAGCGCGTGGCCGTCGCCTTCTTCGTAGCGATAGCTGACGTTGTCAAAGCGGATATCGTAACGTTCCGGCATCTCGCTTTGCTCTGCGACGGGAAGCGGTGCTATCGCCATAAACCGCTCAATCCGTTGCAGGGCGCTGGCGATCAGTTCCACAACCGAGGTGTAGCTGATAAACATCGCCATCGGTTCTGCGAAGCGCATAATCATCGCGACGGCGGCAATCAAAAAGGCGAGGTTCAGAGTGCCCGTCACTACCCAGACGATCCCGGATAACACCACCACCTGTAGGCCCAACTCCACGACGCTGGCCATCAGCATCGTCGCGCCAGCGCCCTGACGGTGAGTGCGGGTCTGTAAGTTTTCCAGCGCATTGAAATGCGCGAGCAGCGCCCGGCTTTTATCGGCATCGCTGCCGCAGGTGCGCAATACCATCATCCCCTGAGCAAATTCAACGATATCGCCGCTCAGACGCTGGTGCGCTTCCCCCAGCGTCTGCATTTGTCGCCGCATCGCCGGGCGGCGCCAGTAATAAAACGGCACCAGCAGAGGGAAGATCAGCAACATCACCAGCCCCAGCCGCCAGTCTATCCACAATGTCGCCAGCGACGCCGTCAGCGGTGTGACAATGGTGAGCAGCAAAATATTGGCTATCGCAATAACATAATTGAGGTTTTCATCCACGCTGCCCAGCAGCAAGGCGTTCATTTCACCCGCCCTGCCGCGCTGGAGCTTCTCCAGCGGCACGCGGCGTAACTGCTCGCCAAGTCGCAGGCGCAACTCATGGGTGGCCTGCGCCAGATGACCACGGTATTCAAAGCCCAAGCCATACCAGCGTAGCACCAGCGTCACAATTGCGGCGACGCTGAAGGCCATAGCCCAGTTAAGAAGTTGCGGCGCGTCTCCCCGTAACAGCGCATCAATGATCGGATAAAGACAGGCAAAGGCGATCCCCTGCATGAATGCCGCCAGCAACAGCACCAGCATACTGCGTCGCAGCATCCTGGCCTGACTGCCAACGCTGGAGATAAGCTGGCGCCAGATGACGCGCCAGGCCAGGTTATCCGCAGGATTATTGTCTTTCATTTTCCACCACCTCTTCCTGTGTTCCACCCGGCACCCAATGCTGCGCCTGCTGATAGTGTTGCCAGAGCCGTTGATACAGGCCGCCCTGCGCCAACAGTTGCATATGGTTCCCCATTTCCCTGAGCTGTCCGTCGGAAAACAGCAATATCACATCGGCCTGAGTCACCATTGAGAGACGATGCGCGACCATGATGACCGTCCGGCCACGCATGGCCGCCGCGAGCGCCTTGATAAGCGCCGCTTCGTTTTCCGGGTCAGCAAACGCCGTCGCCTCATCGAGCACCAGGATGGGGCGATCCTGCAAAAGCGCCCGGGCGATAGTAATGCGCTGCCGCTGGCCGCCGGAGAGAAATACCCCACGTTCCCCGACTCGTGTGTTGTAACCTTCTGGCAGAGCGCTAATAAAATCATGGGCCTGCGCCACTCTGGCCGCCGCTATTACCGCCTCCAGCGGCGTATCCGGCGCGCCCAGACGAATGTTATTGGCTATCGTGTCGGCAAAAAGGAAGTTGTCCTGAAACACAAACGAGAGTTGCTTCATCAGGGTGTCCGTCTGCATATCACGCAGATCCACGCCGCCAATACGGATATGGCCTTTGTCCGGGTCGGCGTAACGCAGCAGCAAGCGCGCCACGGTGCTTTTTCCGGCGCCGCTTGGCCCGACCAGCGCCACAATTTGCCCGGCAGGCACATGAAAGCTCACCTCCTGCAACGCGGCGCCAGTACGCGCTTGCGGATAATGAAAGCTCACCTGCTCAAAGGTAATGCTCGCCTCTTGCGGCTGCCGGTCAGACTGCGGCAGCGATAACTCCGGCATCGCGAGAACCTGATAAATACGCTGAATGCTTAAACGCGTTTGCGCGACCAGGTTATTGAGCATCATCATTGGCATTACGGCTTCGGCCATTCCGCTGCCCAGCAGTAAAACGGCCACCCACGCGATAAAATCGAAACTGCCATAGTGCAACAGGCCGTATCCCGACCAGATCAGGACAAACAGGGTCGGGAGAGGATTCAGAATCGAGAAGGAAAAACGCGCTGAAAAACCGGCTTTGCGATACCAGGTTTTGAGCACATTGACCCACTCTTCAAGGGCGCGTTGATAGCGCAAAAAACTGGTGCTGCCGCTATCAAACGTTCTCACCACGGGCATGGCCTGCACGAACTCAATAACCGCCGCGCTAACCTGCTCGCGCGCCTTATGATAACGCTGAGCCATATCTTCCGATCGCTGGCGGGCGAGCACGAGAACAACCGATCCAAACGCCAGTACCCCCAGCGTCGCGATTGCCAGCCGCCAGTCCAGCCAGAACAAGATAACGATTGTCGCCAGCGGCATGATGATCGCGCGGGCATAGAGCGGCGTGCTGTCGGCCACAAAAATATGTAACGACTTCACGTCATCCAGCATCACTTTCGCCACTGACCCGCTGCCCATTTGCTGTAACACGCCAGGCGGAAGCTGCAATGCTTTACGGGCTAACCTGCTGCGCAGAATGTTCTCCAGATGAAAAGCCGCGTAATGAGAGGTGTTGAACGCCTGTAAGCGCAGAACAAAAGTTAAGACCACGCAGCCGATCACGCCGCCCAGCGGCCAGGCCGGAATAGCGTCAGGCGTCGCGCGAATGTCACGCAGGCTCCACGCCAGAAAAAGGAGCGCCCCCAGGCTGGTTAATGCCGCCAGCCCCGCCAGCGCCATAGCTAAAATAACCTTCCTGCGAACCGGTGTAATCACCTGCCAGAGAGGAAATCGGGACAGCGATTCAGTATTGGATGATTGAGATGACATGGGAGTAACTGAATTTCCTGATGAATTTTTACGGACGCCAAAAACGACAATTCAGGGTGGCGTTCTGAGAATTAATGTGAATAATAACCATTATCAATAACTCATCTACCCCATTCGGTTCTATTTATACCCGCATTGGTCTAAGCCACAGGGAGATAACCTGGTCATGACGGAGTCACCGCAAACGCAATCTGAAATCTCTATTCACCAGTTGGTGGTCGGGAAACCTGCAAACGATGGCAATATTCCTGCTCAGTGTGAACTGCTGCGCTGTTCGTTGCAGGAAGGTATGGATATTTTGCTCTGGAGGGGCCATTTTGCGCGGCCTGAGACGTTGCAGCTACACGACGATCTGGGCAGGATTAACTTCTCGTGCATCCTGGAAGGCACATCGCGCTTTGCGATTCAGGGACTCCGGCGCCACACCGACTGGGAGCTTGCGCGCAATCGCCATTACATTACCCATACGCCAGACTGTCGCGGCAGTGCCTCCTATTGTGGCCGATTCGAGAGCATTACCCTCTCCTTCAGCCCTGAAACCCTCGCGCTGTGGGTGCCGGATATTAGCGCGGTCATTAAGAATAAGATCGACTCCCACTGCTGTTGCCAGCAGCAGTGTTGTAATGCTGAAACCCACTTAACGGCTCAGGCCTTGCGTCACGCGCTGATGCGCATGCACGCCGGCTTCAGTCATGAACAAAAGCCGTCGACGCTATGGTTGCAGGGGCAAAGTCTGGTCATGCTCAGTCTGGTGCTGGATGAACATCGCGAAGACGCCAGTTGCCTCTCCTGCCACTTCAACCCGATGGAACGCCAGAAACTGCTGCGGGCGAAGGATCTGCTGCTGGCTGATCTGACGCAAGCGCCGGGCGTCGCGGAGCTGGCCAGAGAGTCCGGTCTGAGCGTTCTCAAAATTAAGCGAGGCTTCCGCGTTCTGTTCAACAACAGCGTCTATGGCCTGTTTCAGGCTGAACGAATGCAGGAAGCCAGAAGACGCCTGGCCAACGGCAATAGCTCAGTCATGACGGTGGCGGCCGATCTGGGCTATGCCAACGCCAGCCATTTCTCTGCCGCCTTCCAGAAACAGTTTGGCGTAACCCCTTCGACCTTTAAACGCGTGATGTAACCGGGGTCGCGCCCCCCTAAACTCCTCCCTGACAGAGGCCCGGATACCCCATCCGGGCCTCTGTTCTTTCCGCCTGTTACCAACCCGAAACGGGCATAAATAAACCCGTTTCGGGTAGCATCCAATTGTTAATAATTATTATTCTCATATGAGCAATGCTTTTCGGTAAGACGTGCCATCAGGAGGAAGAATGATTTCTGGCGCACCATCTCAGGATTCGCTGTTACCGGACAACCGCCACGCGGCTGATTACCAACAATTACGCGAGCGGCTCATACAGGAACTGAATTTAACGCCGCAGCAGTTACATGAAGAGAGCAACCTGATCCAGGCCGGCCTGGATTCCATAAGATTGATGAGATGGTTACACTGGTTTCGTAAAAATGGCTACCGCCTTACCCTTCGCGAGCTGTATGCCGCCCCCACGCTGGCGGCATGGAACCAGTTAATGCTCAGCCGGTCGCCTGAGAACGCGGAAGAAGAAACGCCGCCCGACGAATCATCCTGGCCGAACATGACCGAAAGTACCCCCTTCCCATTGACGCCAGTACAGCACGCCTACCTGACGGGTCGCATGCCGGGGCAGACGCTTGGCGGCGTGGGTTGCCACCTGTATCAGGAGTTTGAAGGCCATTGTCTGACGGCGTCGCAGCTGGAGCAGGCCATCACGACCTTGCTGCAACGCCACCCAATGCTGCATATCGCCTTTCGCCCCGACGGGCAGCAGGTCTGGCTACCGCAACCTTACTGGAACGGCGTCACCGTTCATGATTTACGCCATAACGACGCTGAAAGCCGCCAGGCCTATCTGGACGCACTGCGCCAGCGCCTGAGCCACCGTCTTTTACGCGTGGAAATCGGCGAAACGTTTGATTTTCAGCTGACGCTCTTGCCGGACAATCGCCACCGCCTCCATGTCAATATTGACCTGCTGATTATGGATGCCTCCAGCTTTACGCTTTTCTTCGATGAGCTTAACGCCCTGCTGGCCGGAGAATCGCTGCCGGCTATCGACACCCGCTATGATTTCCGCTCGTATTTGCTGCACCAGCAGAAGATCAATCAACCACTGAGAGACGACGCGCGCGCTTACTGGCTGGCGAAAGCATCGACGCTTCCCCCCGCGCCCGTCTTGCCGCTGGCCTGCGAACCCGCCACGCTACGTGAAGTCCGTAATACCCGACGCCGCATGATTGTCCCGGCAACACGCTGGCACGCCTTTAGCAACCGGGCCGGCGAGTATGGCGTGACGCCGACAATGGCGCTGGCGACCTGTTTTTCTGCCGTGCTGGCTCGCTGGGGCGGCCTGACGCGTCTGCTGCTTAACATCACCTTATTCGACCGCCAGCCGCTGCACCCGGCGGTTGGCGCGATGCTTGCCGACTTCACCAATATTCTTCTGCTGGATACCGCCTGCGATGGCGATACCGTCAGCAACCTGGCGCGTAAAAACCAGCTCACGTTTACGGAGGACTGGGAGCATCGCCACTGGTCCGGCGTCGAATTACTCCGTGAACTCAAACGCCAGCAGCGCTACCCCCACGGCGCCCCGGTGGTATTTACCAGCAATCTGGGGCGTTCCCTCTACAGCAGCCGCGCAGAATCGCCGTTGGGCGAGCCGGAATGGGGCATCTCGCAAACGCCGCAGGTCTGGATAGATCATCTGGCGTTCGAGCATCACGGCGAGGTCTGGCTACAATGGGACAGCAACGACGCGCTGTTCCCTCCGGCGTTAGTCGAAACATTGTTCGACGCCTACTGCCAGTTGATTAACCAACTCTGCGATGACGAAAGCGCCTGGCAAAAGCCGTTCGCAGATATGATGCCCGCCAGCCAGCGCGCGATACGCGAACGGGTCAACGCCACCGGCGCCCCCATTCCCGAAGGCTTGCTGCATGAAGGCATTTTCCGTATCGCTCTGCAACAGCCGCAGGCGCTGGCGGTAACGGACATGCGTTATCAGTGGAATTATCATGAGCTGACAGACTATGCCCGCCGTTGCGCGGGCAGGTTAATCGAGTGCGGGGTTCAGCCCGGCGATAATGTGGCTATCACGATGTCGAAAGGCGCAGGACAACTTGTTGCGGTTCTGGCCGTCCTGCTGGCCGGGGCGGTTTACGTTCCGGTTTCGCTGGATCAGCCTGCCGCACGGCGCGAGAAAATCTACGCTGACGCCAGCGTCCGGCTGGTGCTCATTTGTCAGCACGACGCCAGCGCCGGGTCAGACGATATTTCCGTCCTTGCCTGGCAGCAGGCCATTGAGGCGGAGCCGATCGCCAACCCGGTAGTACGCGCCCCCACGCAACCGGCCTACATTATCTACACCTCCGGCTCTACCGGTACGCCGAAAGGGGTAGTCATTTCTCACCGGGGAGCGCTTAACACCTGTTGCGATATCAATACCCGCTATCAGGTTGGCCCGCATGACAGGGTGCTGGCCCTCTCCGCCCTACATTTTGATTTATCGGTTTACGACATTTTTGGCGTACTGCGCGCGGGCGGCGCGCTGGTGATGGTGATGGAAAATCAACGGCGCGATCCTCACGCATGGTGTGAGCTGATCCAGCGCCATCAGGTCACGCTCTGGAACAGCGTCCCGGCGCTGTTCGATATGCTGCTGACCTGGTGTGAAGGTTTCGCCGACGCCACGCCGGAAAACCTGCGCGCAGTGATGCTTTCCGGCGACTGGATCGGGCTTGACCTCCCCGCCCGTTATCGGGCCTTCCGGCCACAAGGACAATTTATCGCGATGGGCGGCGCCACCGAGGCGTCTATCTGGTCTAACGCCTGCGAAATTCACGACGTCCCCGCCCACTGGCGCTCCATCCCTTACGGTTTTCCGCTAACCAACCAACGCTACCGGGTGGTGGATGAACAGGGCCGGGACTGCCCTGACTGGGTGCCGGGTGAATTATGGATTGGCGGCATTGGGGTCGCGGAAGGCTATTTCAACGATCCCCTGCGTAGCGAGCAGCAATTTTTGACGCTCCCGGACGAGCGCTGGTATCGCACCGGCGATCTCGGCTGCTACTGGCCAGATGGCACAATCGAGTTCCTCGGTCGTCGCGACAAGCAGGTCAAAGTCGGAGGATATCGCATCGAGCTGGGCGAAATCGAAAGCGCGCTCAGCCAGCTGGCGGGGGTGAAACAAGCAACCGTTCTGGCGATCGGCGAAAAAGAAAAAACGCTGGCGGCATACGTTGTTCCTCAGGGCGAGGCTTTTTGCGTTACCGATCATCGGAACCCGGCACTGCCGCAGGCGTGGCACACGCTTGCGGGAACGTTGCCCTGTTGCGCCATCTCGCCAGAGATCTCCGCAGAACAGGTAGCCGATTTCCTTCAGCATCGCCTGCTAAAACTGAAGCCGGGTCACACCGCTGGCGCCGATCCTCTCCCCCTGATGAACTCACTCGCTATCCAGCCGCGCTGGCAGGCCGTGGTGGAACGCTGGTTAGCATTTCTGGTGACACAACGGCGACTGAAGCCCGCTGCTGAAGGTTATCAGGTCTGCGCTGGTGAAGAACGCGAGGATGAGCACCCGCACTTCAGCGGACATGATTTAACGTTATCGCAAATTCTTCGCGGTGCCCGTAACGAACTGTCGTTACTGAACGACGCGCAGTGGTCGCCGGAAAGCCTGGCCTTTAACCATCCGGCCAGCGCCCCGTATATTCAGGAACTGGCGACAATTTGCCAACAGCTTGCACAGCGCTTACAGCGCCCGGTACGCCTGCTTGAGGTGGGAACCCGCACTGGCCGCGCCGCAGAATCGCTGTTAGCACAGCTCAACGCCGGACAGATTGAGTATGTCGGGCTTGAGCAGAGCCAGGAGATGCTGCTGAGCGCCCGGCAGAGGCTCGCCCCCTGGCCTGGCGCCCGTCTGTCCCTCTGGAATGCAGACACGCTGGCGGCGCACGCTCACTCGGCGGACATTATCTGGCTTAATAACGCCCTGCATCGTCTGCTGCCGGAAGATCCCGGGCTCCTTGCGACATTACAACAGCTTGCCGTTCCCGGCGCGCTGCTCTACGTGATGGAGTTTCGCCAGTTAACGCCGTCCGCCCTGCTCAGCACGCTCCTGTTAACCAATGGGCAGCCGGAGGCCTTGCTGCATAACAGCGCCGACTGGGCGGCATTATTTAGCGCGGCCGCCTTCAACTGTCAGCATGGCGATGAGGTCGCGGGGTTACAACGCTTCCTCGTACAATGTCCTGACAGGCAGGTGCGCCGCGATCCCCGTCAACTTCAGGCCGCCCTCGCCGGACGTCTGCCGGGGTGGATGGTGCCGCAACGGATCGTCTTCCTCGACGCCTTACCGCTGACGGCTAACGGGAAAATTGACTACCAGGCGCTGAAGCGTCGTCATACCCCTGAAGCGGAAAACCCGGCCGAAGCGGATTTACCCCAGGGCGACATTGAAAAACAGGTTGCCGCCCTCTGGCAGCAACTCTTATCAACTGGCAATGTCACCAGAGAAACCGACTTCTTCCAGCAAGGCGGCGATAGCCTGCTGGCGACCCGTCTGACCGGGCAACTTCATCAGGCAGGTTATGAAGCGCAATTAAGCGACCTGTTTAATCATCCCCGGCTGGCGGATTTTGCCGCCACGCTGCGGAAAACCGACGTCCCGGTCGAACAACCATTCGTCCACTCCCCTGAAGATCGCTACCAGCCCTTTGCGCTTACCGACGTGCAGCAGGCTTACCTGGTGGGGCGTCAGCCGGGCTTTGCCCTGGGCGGCGTCGGCTCACATTTCTTTGTTGAATTTGAAATTGCCGATCTGGACCTCACCCGGCTGGAGACGGTCTGGAACCGATTAATCGCCCGCCACGATATGCTGCGAGCCATCGTGCGTGATGGACAGCAACAGGTGCTCGAACAGACGCCCCCCTGGGTGATACCCGCACACACCCTCCATACGCCTGAAGAGGCGTTGCGGGTGCGCGAAAAACTGGCGCATCAGGTACTCAACCCCGAAGTGTGGCCGGTATTCGATCTCCAGGTCGGATACGTGGACGGGATGCCTGCCCGCCTGTGGCTGTGTCTGGATAACCTGTTGCTTGACGGTCTGAGCATGCAGATCCTGCTGGCGGAGCTGGAGCACGGCTACCGCTACCCGCAACAGCTGCTTCCGCTGCTGCCCGTCACCTTCAGGGATTATCTGCAACATCCCTCGCTACAGTCGCCCAATCCAGATTCTCTGGCATGGTGGCAGGCGCAGCTTGATGATATTCCTCCGGCGCCTGCGTTGCCGCTGCGCTGCTTGCCTCAAGAGGTTGAAACACCGCGCTTCGCCCGCCTGAACGGCGCGCTGGACAGCACGCGCTGGCATCGGCTGAAAAAACGGGCGGCTGACGCCCATCTCACCCCGTCGGCCGTACTGTTGTCGGTGTGGTCAACGGTTCTCTCTGCATGGAGTGCACAGCCTGAGTTCACGCTTAACCTTACGCTTTTCGACAGGCGACCGCTGCACCCGCAAATCAACCAGATTCTGGGCGATTTCACCTCGCTGATGCTGCTGAGCTGGCATCCCGGCGAAAGCTGGCTGCACAGCGCGCAGTCACTACAGCAGCGGCTGAGCCAGAACCTCAACCACCGCGATGTGTCGGCCATCCGCGTGATGCGTCAACTGGCGCAACGGCAAAACGTGCCTGCCGTTCCGATGCCCGTCGTCTTTACCAGCGCGCTGGGCTTTGAGCAGGATAACTTCCTCGCCCGGCGTAATCTGCTCAAACCGGTCTGGGGCATCTCCCAGACGCCGCAGGTCTGGCTCGATCACCAGATTTATGAATCCGAAGGCGAACTGCGCTTTAACTGGGATTTTGTCGCCCCGCTGTTTCCTGCCGGGCAGGTGGAGCGCCAGTTTGAACAGTATTGCGCATTGCTAAACCGAATGGCCGAGGATGAAAGCGGCTGGCAACTGCCACTCGCCGCGCTGGTGCCTCCCGTTAAACACGCAGGGCAATGCGCAGAGCGCTCACCGCGCGTATGCCCTGAGCACTCTCAGCCACACATTGCGGCGGACGAGAGCACCGTCAGCCTGATTTGCGATGCCTTCCGCGAGGTGGTTGGCGAGTCTGTCACGCCCGCAGAAAACTTCTTTGAGGCGGGCGCAACGTCGCTGAATCTGGTGCAACTGCACGTTTTGTTACAACGTCACGAATTTTCCACCCTGACGTTGCTTGACCTCTTCACCCACCCTTCTCCTGCTGCCCTGGCCGATTATCTGGCCGGCGTCGCCACGGTGGAGAAAACAAAACGACCTCGCCCTGTTCGCCGTCGTCAGCGGCGGATATAGCGCGAAGCAAACTGATTTTCCCCGGAACGCCATCGCGAACGCATGGCGTTCCATTGACTTTGTGAATCTTAGGAAACGGGACCGATTATGGATAACTTGCGCTTCTCTTCTGCGCCGACAGCAGATTCCATTGATGCATCGATCGCTCAACACTACCCGGACTGCGAACCTGTCGCGGTTATCGGCTACGCCTGCCATTTTCCTGAATCGCCGGATGGCGAAACGTTCTGGCAAAATCTGCTGGAAGGTCGTGAATGCAGCCGACGCTTTACGCGCGAAGAGCTTCTGGCCGTCGGTCTGGATGCCGCCATTATTGACGATCCTCATTATGTCAATATCGGTACGGTGTTAGACAACGCCGACTGCTTCGACGCCACCCTGTTTGGCTATTCGCGACAGGAAGCGGAGTCGATGGACCCGCAGCAGCGCCTATTTTTGCAGGCGATCTGGCATGCGCTGGAACATGCCGGTTATGCCCCCGGCGCCGTCCCCCATAAGACCGGCGTTTTCGCCTCTTCCCGGATGAGTACCTACCCCGGTCGCGAAGCATTGAACGTGACAGAAGTCGCGCAGGTAAAAGGTCTGCAATCTCTGATGGGCAATGATAAAGACTATATTGCCACCCGCGCCGCGTACAAACTCAACCTGCACGGCCCGGCGTTATCGGTACAGACCGCCTGCTCCAGCTCGCTGGTTGCCGTGCATCTGGCCTGTGAAAGCCTGCGCGCAGGCGAATCCGATATGGCGGTTGCCGGCGGCGTGGCGCTCTCTTTCCCCCAGCAGGCAGGCTACCGCTATCAGCCCGGAATGATTTTCTCTCCTGATGGTCACTGTCGTCCCTTTGACGCCTCGGCTGAGGGCACCTGGGCCGGTAACGGTCTCGGCTGCGTGGTGCTGCGTCGCCTGAGAGACGCGCTGCTGTCAGGCGATCCGATTATCTCGGTGATCCTCTCCAGCGCGGTCAACAACGACGGCAACAGAAAGGTCGGCTATACCGCCCCTTCCGTCGCAGGGCAACAGGCAGTCATCGAAGAGGCGTTAATGCTGGCGGCCATCGACGACAGGCAGGTAGGTTACATTGAAACCCACGGCACCGGCACACCGCTGGGCGACGCGATTGAAATTGAAGCATTACGCAACGTCTATGCGCCTCGCCCGCAGGATCAGCGCTGTGCGCTCGGTTCCGTGAAAAGTAACATGGGCCATCTGGATACCGCGGCGGGCATTGCCGGACTGCTGAAAACCGTTTTGGCAGTCAGTCGCGGGCAAATTCCTCCCTTACTGAATTTTCACACCCCCAACCCGGCGCTGAAACTTGAAGAGAGCCCCTTTACCATACCGGTGTCGGCACAGGCATGGCAGGACGAAATGCGCTATGCGGGCGTCTCCTCCTTTGGTATTGGCGGCACCAACTGCCATATGATCGTCGCCTCGCTGCCCGAAGCGCTCAACGCGCGCCTCCCCAATACGGATAGCGGCAGAAAAAGTACCGCGCTGCTGCTCAGCGCCGCCAGCGACAGCGCGTTGCGGCGGCTGGCGACAGATTATGCCTGGGCGCTGAGAGAGAATGCGGATGCCAGCTCTCTGGCCTTCACAGCCCTGCACGCGCGCCGTCTCGATCTCCCCTTCCGCCTGGCGGCGCCATTAAACCGTGAAACCGCCGAGGCGCTCAGCGCCTGGGCCGGTGAGAAATCGGGGGCGCTGGTTTACAGCGGCCACGGCGCCAGCGGCAAGCAGGTGTGGCTGTTTACCGGCCAGGGCTCGCACTGGCGCACTATGGGTCAAACGATGTACCAGCACTCAACGGCGTTTGCCGACACGCTGGATCGCTGTTTTTCCGCCTGTAGCGAAATGCTCACGCCGTCACTGCGCGAAGCGATGTTTAACCCCGATTCGGCGCAGCTGGACAATATGGCCTGGGCGCAGCCGGCGATTGTCGCGTTTGAAATCGCGATGGCGGCGCACTGGCGTGCTGAAGGACTGAGGCCAGACTTCGCCATTGGGCATTCCGTCGGTGAATTTGCCGCTGCCGTTGTCTGCGGACACTATACGATTGAACAGGTCATGCCACTGGTTTGTCGGCGCGGTGCGCTAATGCAGCAGTGCGCAAGCGGCGCGATGGTGGCGGTATTTGCAGACGAAGACACGCTGATGCAGCTGGCTCGCCAGTTTGAGCTGGATCTCGCCGCCAACAACGGTACGCAACATACGGTATTTTCCGGGCCGGAAGCCCATCTCGCGGTATTTTGCGCCACGCTCTCGCAGCATGACATTAACTATCGTCGCCTGAGCGTAACCGGTGCGGCGCACTCCGCTTTACTGGAGCCGATACTCGATCGGTTCCAGGACACCTGCGCGGGACTGCACGCGGAGCCGGGGCAAATACCGATTATTTCCACGCTCACCGCCGACGTCATTGATGAGTCAACGCTCAACCAGGCGGATTACTGGCGCCGACACATGCGCCAGCCGGTGCGTTTTATCCAGAGTATTCAGGTGGCGCATCAGCTCGGCGCCCGCGTTTTTCTGGAGATGGGGCCCGATGCCCAGTTGGTTGCTTGCGGGCAGCGCGAATACCGCGATAACGCATACTGGATAGCCAGCGCCCGGCGTAACAAAGAGGCGAGCGATGTCCTCAATCAGGCCCTGCTCCAGCTTTACGCTGCCGGCGTCGCCCTACCGTGGGCCGACCTGCTGGCGGGCGATGGACAACGTATCGCTGCGCCATGTTATCCGTTTGATACTGAGCGTTACTGGAAAGAGCGCGTCTCCCCGGCCTGCGAGCCTGCCGACGCAGCGCTGTCTGCCGGGCTGGAGGTGGCGAGTCGCGCCGCGACAGCGCTCGATCTCCCTCGCCTGGAAGCGCTTAAACAGTGCGCCACGCGACTGCACGCCATCTACGTCGATCAACTGGTACAACGCTGTACCGGCGATGCCATTGAGAACGGCGTGGACGCCATGACCATCATGCGCCGTGGACGTCTGCTGCCCCGCTACCAGCAGCTACTCCAGCGCCTGCTGAATAACTGCGTGGTCGACGGCGATTACCGCTGCACCGACGGGCGATACGTCCGCGCCCGCCCCATTGAACATCAACAGCGGGAATCACTGCTGACGGAACTTGCCGGTTATTGTGAAGGTTTTCAGGCTATTCCCGACACCATCGCCCGTGCCGGCGATCGGTTATATGAAATGATGAGCGGCGCGGAAGAACCGGTGGCGATTATCTTCCCGCAAAGCGCCTCCGACGGCGTGGAAGTGCTGTATCAGGAATTCAGCTTTGGCCGCTATTTCAACCAAATCGCCGCCGGGGTATTACGCGGCATTGTCCAGACGCGTCAGCCCCGCCAGCCGTTGCGTATTCTTGAAGTTGGCGGCGGAACCGGCGGCACCACCGCGTGGCTGCTGCCGGAACTCAACGGCGTTCCGGCACTGGAGTACCATTTCACCGATATCTCGGCGCTGTTCACCCGTCGCGCCCAGCAGAAATTCGCCGACTATGATTTTGTGAAGTATAGCGAGCTGGATCTCGAAAAAGAGGCGCAGTCTCAGGGTTTCCAGGCACAGTCTTACGATCTTATCGTGGCAGCGAACGTGATTCACGCCACCCGCCATATTGGCCGCACGCTCGATAATCTGCGCCCCCTGCTCAAGCCGGGCGGGCGCCTGCTGATGCGCGAAATCACCCAGCCAATGCGTCTGTTTGACTTCGTTTTCGGCCCGCTGGTTCTTCCGCTACAGGATCTCGACGCCCGCGAAGGTGAGTTATTCCTCACCACCGCTCAGTGGCAACAACAGTGCCGCCACGCCGGATTCAGCAAAGTGGCGTGGCTACCGCAGGATGGCAGCCCGACCGCCGGGATGAGCGAACATATCATTCTCGCCACGCTGCCCGGTCAGGCGGTTAGCGCCGTAACATTCACCGCGCCATCAGAACCCGTGTTGGGGCAGGCGCTGACGGATAACGGTGATTATCTCGCCGACTGGTCTGATTGCGCAGGTCAGCCCGAACGGTTTAACGCCCGCTGGCAGGAGGCCTGGCGTCTGCTTTCACAGCGTCATGGCGACGCTCTGCCTGTGGAACCGCCCCCCGTCGCCGCCCCGGAGTGGCTGGGAAAGGTTCGCTTAAGCTGGCAAAACGAAGCATTTTCCCGCGGTCAGATGCGCGTTGAAGCCCGTCATCCTGCTGGCGAGTGGCTGCCGCTATCGCCCGCCGCGCCTCTTCCTGCGCCGCAGACGCATTATCAATGGCGCTGGACGCCCCTCAACGTCGCCAGCATTGACCATCCGCTTACCTTTAGCTTCAGCGCCGGTACGCTTGCGCGCAGCGACGAGCTGGCGCAATACGGCATCATTCACGATCCGCACGCCTCTTCGCGACTGATGATTGTTGAGGAGAGCGAGGATACGCTGGCCTTAGCGGAGAAAGTGATAGCAGCGCTCACCGCCAGCGCAGCCGGATTGATTGTGGTTACTCGCCGCGCGTGGCGAGTCGAGGAAAATGAAGCACTCTCTGCATCCCATCACGCGCTATGGGCCTTGCTTCGCGTCGCGGCCAACGAACAGCCGGAACGGTTGCTTGCCGCCATCGATCTCGCCGAAAACACCCCGTGGGAAACGCTGCATCAAGGGTTGAGCGCAGTCTCACTATCACAGCGCTGGCTCGCCGCACGGGGTGACACCCTTTGGCTCCCTTCACTGGCGCCCAATACGGGATGCGCCGCTGAATTACCGGCAAACGTGTTTACCGGCGATAGCCGCTGGCATCTGGTGACCGGAGCGTTTGGCGGATTAGGCCGCCTTGCCGTGAACTGGCTCAGAGAAAAAGGGGCGCGACGCATCGCCCTGCTGGCGCCGCGCGTGGATGAGTCATGGCTACGCGACGTGGAGGGCGGGCAGACGCGCGTCTGCCGTTGTGATGTGGGCGATGCCGGGCAACTGGCCACGGTTCTTGACGATCTGGCGGCCAACGGCGGCATTGCCGGAGCGATTCATGCCGCTGGCGTATTGGCTGACGCGCCCTTGCAGGAGCTTGATGACCACCAGCTGGCTGCCGTTTTCGCGGTAAAAGCGCAGGCGGCAAGCCAGCTGTTGCAAACCCTGCGCAACCACGACGGACGCTATCTTATTCTCTACTCTTCCGCTGCCGCCACCCTCGGCGCGCCGGGTCAGAGCGCCCATGCGCTGGCCTGCGGCTACCTGGACGGGCTGGCCCAGCAGTTTTCCACCCTTGATGCGCCGAAAACGCTCTCTGTCGCCTGGGGCGCATGGGGAGAAAGCGGTCGGGCGGCCACGCCGGAAATGCTGGCGACGCTCGCCAGCCGAGGTATGGGCGCGTTAAGCGATGCCGAAGGCTGCTGGCACCTGGAACAGGCGGTGATGCGCGGCGCCCCGTGGCGACTGGCGATGCACGTTTTTACCGACAAAATGCCCCCGTTACAACAGGCTCTGTTTAACATCAGCGCCACAGAAAAAGCCGCAACGCCGGTCATTCCTCCTGCTGATGACAACGCCTTTAACGGCAGCCTGAGCGATGAAACAGCGGTGATGGCATGGCTGAAAAAGCGGATTGCGGTTCAGCTAAGGCTGAGCGATCCGGCGTCACTGCATCCAAACCAGGATCTGTTGCAACTCGGCATGGACTCGCTGCTCTTCCTTGAACTCAGTAGCGATATTCAGCACTACCTGGGCGTACGCATCAATGCGGAACGGGCGTGGCAGGATCTGTCTCCTCATGGACTCACGCAGCTTATCTGTTCTAAGCCAGAGGCGACGCCTGCCGCTTCGCAGCCGGAAGTGTTGCGGCACGACGCCGACGAGCGTTATGCGCCCTTCCCTTTGACGCCCATTCAGCACGCCTACTGGCTGGGGCGAACCCACCTCATTGGCTATGGCGGCGTCGCCTGTCACGTCCTGTTTGAGTGGGATAAACGCCACGATGAGTTCGATCTCGCCATACTGGAGAAAGCATGGAACCAGCTCATCGCACGCCACGATATGTTGCGTATGGTGGTTGATGCCGACGGGCAGCAGCGAATCCTGGCGACAACGCCGGAGTATCACATCCCGCGTGACGATCTGCGCGCGCTTTCCCCGGAAGAACAGCGCATCGCGCTGGAAAAACGGCGGCATGAACTGAGCTATCGCGTTTTGCCTGCCGACCAGTGGCCTCTTTTTGAGCTGGTGGTCAGCGAAATCGACGATTGCCATTACCGTCTGCATATGAACCTCGACCTTTTGCAGTTTGATGTGCAGAGTTTTAAAGTCATGATGGACGACCTGGCGCAGGTCTGGCGCGGTGAAACGCTGGCGCCGCTCGCTATTACCTTCCGTGATTATGTGATGGCTGAACAGGCGCGCCGACAGACATCGGCATGGCACGATGCCTGGGATTACTGGCAGGAAAAACTGCCGCAACTGCCCTTAGCGCCAGAGCTGCCGGTGGTTGAGACGCCCCCGGAAACGCCACACTTCACCACCTTCAAATCGACGATCGGCAAGACAGAATGGCAGGCCGTGAAACAGCGCTGGCAGCAGCAAGGCGTCACACCGTCTGCCGCGCTGCTCACGCTGTTTGCCGCCACCCTTGAGCGCTGGAGTCGTACCACAACATTTACGCTGAACCTGACGTTCTTCAATCGCCAGCCGATCCATCCGCAAATCAACCAGTTGATTGGTGATTTTACCTCCGTCACGCTGGTTGATTTTAACTTCTCAGCGCCGGTGACGTTGCAAGAGCAGATGCAACAGACCCAACAGCGCCTCTGGCAAAACATGGCGCACAGTGAAATGAACGGTGTTGAGGTGATCCGTGAGCTGGGCCGCCTGCGCGGATCACAACGTCAACCGCTGATGCCGGTAGTGTTTACCAGTATGCTGGGGATGACGCTGGAAGGCATGACTATCGATCAGGCGATGAGCCATCTGTTCGGCGAACCCTGCTATGTATTCACGCAAACGCCGCAGGTCTGGCTGGATCATCAGGTCATGGAGAGCGACGGCGAGTTGATGTTTAGCTGGTACTGCATGGACAACGTGCTGGAACCCGGCGCTGCCGAGGCGATGTTTAATGACTATTGCGCCATCCTGCAAGCCGTCATCGCCGCCCCTGAAAGCCTGAAGACTCTCGCCAGCGGCATCGCCGGGCACATTCCCCGCCGACGCTGGCCGCTGAACGCGCAGGCGGACTACGACCTGCGGGATATTGAGCAGGCGACGCTCGAATACCCCGGCATCCGGCAGGCCAGAGCGGAAATAACCGAACAGGGCGCGTTGACGCTGGATATCGTGATGGCCGACGATCCGTCGCCATCAGCGGCGATGCCTGATGAGCACGAACTTACCCAACTGGCGCTGCCGTTGCCTGAGCAGGCGCAGCTTGATGAGCTGGAGGCGACCTGGCGCTGGCTGGAGGCGCGTGCGCTACAGGGGATCGCGGCTACGCTAAATCGTCACGGCCTGTTTACCACGCCGGAGATCGCCCATCGCTTTAGCGCAATAGTACAGGCGCTGTCCGCGCAAGCGTCTCACCAGCGTCTGCTGCGCCAGTGGCTACAGTGTCTGACGGAAAGAGAGTGGTTAATCCGCGAAGGTGAAAGCTGGCGCTGCCGCATTCCGCTCAGCGAGATTCCTGAGCCGCAGGAAGCGTGCCCGCAAAGCCAATGGAGCCAGGCGCTGGCCCAGTATCTGGAAACCTGCATCGCCCGGCACGACGCCCTCTTCTCCGGGCAGTGTTCTCCGCTGGAATTGCTGTTCAACGAGCAGCATCGCGTTACCGACGCGCTGTATCGCGACAACCCCGCCAGCGCCTGTCTGAATCGCTATACCGCGCAGATTGCCGCCTTGTGCAGCGCAGAACGGATTCTGGAGGTTGGCGCCGGAACCGCAGCCACTACCGCGCCGGTGCTGAAGGCCACGCGGAACACGCGGCAGTCGTACCACTTCACGGACGTCTCCGCGCAGTTCCTCAATGACGCCAGAGCCCGTTTCCATGATGAATCGCAGGTGTCTTATGCCTTGTTCGACATCAACCAGCCGCTGGATTTCACCGCCCACCCGGAGGCGGGTTACGACCTGATCGTTGCCGTCAATGTGCTCCACGACGCCAGCCATGTCGTCCAGACGTTGCGCAGATTAAAACTGTTGCTGAAAGCCGGCGGACGTTTGCTGATCGTTGAAGCGACGGAGCGAAACAGCGTATTCCAGCTGGCGAGCGTGGGCTTTATTGAGGGATTAAGCGGATACCGCGATTTCCGCCGCCGGGATGAGAAACCGATGCTCACCCGCTCCGCATGGCAGGAGGTTCTCGTTCAGGCCGGGTTTGCAAACGAGCTGGCGTGGCCCGCGCAGGAATCGTCGCCGCTGCGCCAGCATCTGCTGGTGGCGCGTTCGCCTGGCGTAAATCGCCCGGATAAAAAAGCCGTGAGCCGCTATTTACAGCAGCGCTTTGGCACCGGTCTGCCCATTTTACAGATCCGGCAAAGAGAAGCGTTATTTACGCCGCTGCATGCCCCGTCTGATGCGCCGACTGAGCCAGCCAAACCCACGCCAGTTGCCGGGGGGAATCCGGCGCTGGAAAAACAGGTGGCTGAACTCTGGCAATCGCTGCTGTCTCGCCCCGTGGCAAGGCATCACGACTTTTTCGAACTGGGCGGCGACAGCCTGATGGCGACAAGGATGGTCGCGCAGCTAAACCGGAGAGGGATTGCCAGGGCTAACCTTCAGGATCTGTTCAGCCATTCGACGCTGAGCGACTTCTGCGCCCATCTACAGGCGGCTACGTCAGGAGAGGACAACCCGATACCCCTTTGCCAGGGCGACGGTGAGGAAACCCTGTTTGTCTTCCACGCTTCAGACGGCGATATCAGCGCCTGGCTGCCGCTCGCTAGCGCGTTGAACAGGCGCGTTTTCGGCCTGCAAGCAAAATCGCCGCAGCGCTTTGCCACGCTCGACCAGATGATCGATGAGTATGTCGGGTGCATCCGTCGTCAGCAGCCTCACGGCCCTTATGTGCTGGCGGGTTGGTCGTATGGCGCGTTTCTTGCGGCGGGCGCCGCACAGCGCCTGTACGCCAAAGGCGAGCAGGTTCGGATGGTGTTAATCGATCCCGTGTGCCGACAGGATTTCTGTTGCGAAAACCGGGCGGCCCTGCTGCGCCTGTTAGCCGAAGGACAAACGCCTCTGGCACTGCCCGAACATTTCGACCAGCAGACGCCCGACAGCCAGCTTGCCGACTTTATCAGCCTCGCTAAAACGGCCGGTATGGTGTCGCAAAACCTGACGCTGCAAGCGGCAGAAACGTGGTTCGACAACATCGCGCATCTGCTGCGTTTACTGACTGAGCATACGCCGGGCGAAAGCGTTCCGGTCCCCTGTCTCATGGTGTATGCCGCCGGGAGACCCGCGCGCTGGACGCCAGCAGAAACCGAGTGGCAGGGCTGGATAAACAACGCCGACGACGCTGTGATTGAAGCCAGCCACTGGCAAATCATGATGGAAGCCCCCCACGTTCAGGCTTGTGCGCAACACATTACGCGCTGGCTTTGCGCAACCTCAACGCAACCGGAGAACACGTTATGATGCCGTCCGCCTCCCCAAAACAACGCGTACTGATTGTGGGCGCCAAATTTGGCGAAATGTACCTGAATGCCTTTATGCAGCCCCCGGAGGGGCTGGAACTGGTCGGCCTGCTGGCGCAGGGAAGCGCCCGTTCAAGAGAGCTGGCTCATGCGTTTGGCATTCCGCTGTATACCTCGCCGGAACAGATAACCAGGATGCCGGATATCGCCTGTATTGTCGTGCGTTCGACCGTCGCCGGAGGAACCGGTACGCAGCTTGCCAGACACTTTCTGACGCGCGGCGTACACGTCATTCAGGAGCATCCCCTCCACCCGGATGACATCAGTTCCTTACAAACGCTGGCGCAGGAACAGGGCTGCTGCTATTGGGTAAACACGTTTTATCCGCATACGCGCGCGGGACGCACATGGCTTCGCGATGCGCAGCAGCTGCGTCGCTGCCTGGCTAAGACGCCGCCGGTAGTCCACGCCACCACCAGCCGACAGTTGCTCTACTCCACTCTGGATTTGTTGTTGCTGGCTCTGGGCGTTGATGCCGCCGCCGTGGAGTGCGACGTGGTTGGCAGCTTTAGCGATTTTCACTGTCTGAGACTCTTCTGGCCGGAGGGAGAAGCCTGCCTGCTGCTTCAGCGCTATCTCGATCCTGACGATCCAGATATGCATAGCCTTATCATGCACCGCCTGCTGCTGGGCTGGCCGGAAGGTCATCTTTCGCTGGAGGCGAGCTACGGCCCCGTCATCTGGTCATCCAGCCTGTTTGTCGCAGACCATCAGGAGAACGCCCACAGCCTCTACCGCAGACCGGAGATCCTGCGCGATCTGCCGGGTCTGACGCGCAGCGCGGCGCCCCTGAGCTGGCGCGACTGCTGCGAAACCGTCGGGCCGGAGGGCGTCAGCTGGTTGCTACACCAGTTGCGCAGCCATCTGGCGGGCGAACATCCACCAGCGGCCTGCCAAAGCGTACATCAGATCGCGTTATCACGTTTATGGCAGCAGATTTTACGTAAGACCGGCAATGCGGAGATCAGACGCCTGACGCCGCCGCACCACGACCGGTTAGCCGGTTTCTACAACGATGATGATAAGGAGGCGCTGTGACGCAATCTGCAATGTGCATCCCGCTGTGGCCCGCCCGGAACGGCAATACTGCGCATCTGGTCATGTGCCCTTTCGCTGGCGGCAGCAGTAGCGCGTTTCGCCACTGGCAAGCTGAGCAACTGGCTGATTGCGCGCTTTCTCTGGTGACCTGGCCGGGGCGCGATCGTCTTCGCCATCTGGAACCGCTCAGAAGCATTACACAACTGGCGGCACTGCTGGCGAACGAGCTGGAAGCATCCGTATCGCCTGACACGCCGCTTTTACTCGCCGGGCACAGCATGGGGGCGCAGGTGGCGTTTGAAACCTGCCGACTTCTGGAGCAACGGGGGCTTGCGCCACAAGGACTGATTATTTCCGGGTGCCATGCCCCGCATCTGCATTCTGAACGCCAGCTCAGCCATCGCGATGATGCCGACTTTATCGCTGAGCTGATAGACATTGGCGGATGTTCTCCTGAACTGCGGGAAAACCAGGAATTAATGTCGCTGTTTCTTCCTCTTCTGCGCGCTGATTTTTACGCCACCGAGAGCTATCACTACGACTCGCCCGACGTCTGTCCGCCGCTGCGCACGCCTGCGCTGTTATTGTGCGGCAGCCACGATCGCGAAGCCTCCTGGCAGCAGGTCGATGCCTGGCGTCAGTGGCTGAGCCCCGTTACAGGCCCGGTGGTGATTGACGGCGATCATTTCTATCCCATTCAACAAGCCCGGTCCTTTTTTACGCAGATTGTCCGCCATTTTCCCCACGCATTTTCTGCAATGACCGCGTTGCAAAAACAGCCCAGTACTTCAGAAAGGTGACGCATGAATTCTTCCTTTGAATCTCTGATTGAACAGTATCCCTTACCCATTGCCGAACAGTTGCGCCACTGGGCGGCCCGTTATGCCTCGCGAATTGCCGTCGTTGATGCAAAGGGGTCGTTAACCTACAGCGCGCTTGATGCACAAGTTGACGAACTTGCCGCAGGTCTGTCATCACTGGGTTTGCGTTCGGGGGAGCATGTAATTGTGCAGCTTCCCAACGACAACGCGTTTGTTACCCTGCTGTTCGCCTTGTTAAGACTGGGCGTTATCCCCGTGCTGGCGATGCCCTCGCAACGGGCGCTGGATATCGACGCGCTGATTGAGCTGGCGCAACCCGTCGCTTACGTTATTCACGGGGAAAACCACGCAGAGCTGGCCCGACAGATGGCGCACAAACACGCCTGCTTGCGTCATGTTCTGGTCGCTGGAGAGACCGTGAGCGACGATTTTACGCCGCTCTTCTCCCTTCACGGTGAGCGACAGGCATGGCCGCAGCCTGATGTTTCCGCCACCGCGTTGTTGTTGCTCTCAGGCGGCACAACCGGCACGCCCAAACTCATCCCGCGCCGACATGCCGACTATAGCTATAACTTCAGCGCTTCTGCTGAACTGTGCGGCATCAGCCAACAGAGCGTGTATCTCGCCGTCCTCCCGGTGGCACATAACTTTCCGCTGGCCTGCCCCGGTATTCTGGGAACGCTTGCCTGCGGCGGAAAAGTGGTGCTGACCGACAGCGCCAGCTGTGATGAGGTGATGCCTTTAATCGCGCAGGAAAGAGTGACTCACGTCGCCCTGGTTCCGGCGCTGGCGCAATTATGGGTGCAGGCCAGGGAGTGGGAAGACAGCGACCTTTCGTCGCTGCGCGTCATTCAGGCAGGCGGCGCCCGGCTCGACCCGACGCTTGCTGAGCAGGTTATCGCCACCTTTGACTGTACCCTGCAACAGGTTTTCGGTATGGCGGAAGGCCTGCTCTGTTTTACCCGGCTGGACGATCCGCATGCCACCATTCTCCACAGCCAGGGGCGCCCGTTGTCCCCTCTGGATGAAATCCGCATCGTTGATCAAGACGAGAACGACGTCGAGCCGGGCGAAACCGGGCAATTGTTAACGCGCGGCCCTTATACCATTTCGGGCTATTACCGCGCCCCTGCCCACAACGCGCAGGCCTTTACCGCGCAAGGGTTTTACCGCACAGGCGACAATGTCAGGCTGGATGAGGTGGGGAACCTGCACGTTGAGGGACGCATAAAAGAGCAGATCAACCGCGCCGGAGAAAAAATAGCCGCGGCTGAAGTGGAATCGGCACTGCTGCGTTTAGCGGAAGTGCAAGATTGCGCGGTGGTCGCCGCGCCGGACACGCTGCTTGGCGAGCGGATTTGCGCGTTTATCATCGCGCAGCAGGTGCCAACTGACTATCAGCAGTTGCGTCAACAACTGACCCGTATGGGGCTCAGCGCGTGGAAAATTCCTGACCAAATCGAGTTTCTGGACCACTGGCCGCTCACCGCCGTCGGCAAGATAGACAAAAAACGCCTGACGGCTCTCGCCGTCGACCGTTATCGCCATTCTGCCCAATAAGCGCAAACCGACCCGAAACAGGTTGAAATAAACCCGTTTCGGGTAGCACCACTATTAGAAATAGTTATCATTTTCAATTCACCATTGTCGGTATTTTTGGCGTTTCGCCGTCTTACAGGGACTCACAACAATGAAAATGACACGGCTTTATCCTCTGGCCTTGGGGGGATTATTGCTCCCCGCCATTGCTAATGCCCAGACTTCACAGCAAGACGAAAGCACGCTGGTGGTTACCGCCAGTAAACAATCTTCCCGCTCGGCATCAGCCAACAACGTCTCGTCTACTGTTGTCAGCACGCCGGAATTAAGCGACGCCGGCGTCACCGCCAGCGACAAACTCCCCAGAGTCTTGCCCGGGCTCAATATTGAAAATAGCGGCAACATGCTTTTTTCGACGATCTCGCTACGCGGCGTCTCTTCAGCGCAGGACTTCTATAACCCCGCCGTCACCCTGTATGTCGATGGCGTCCCTCAGCTTTCCACCAACACCATCCAGGCGCTTACCGATGTGCAAAGCGTGGAGTTGCTGCGAGGCCCACAGGGAACGTTATATGGCAAAAGCGCTCAGGGCGGGATCATCAACATCGTCACCCAGCAGCCGGACAGCACGCCGCGCGGCTATATTGAAGGCGGCGTCAGTAGCCGCGACAGTTATCGAAGTAAGTTCAACCTGAGCGGCCCCATTCAGGATGGCCTGCTGTACGGCAGCGTCACCCTGTTACGCCAGGTTGATGACGGCGACATGATTAACCCCGCGACGGGAAGCGATGACTTAGGCGGCACCCGCGCCAGCATAGGGAATGTGAAACTGCGTCTGGCGCCGGACGATCAGCCCTGGGAAATGGGCTTTGCCGCCTCACGCGAATGTACCCGCGCCACCCAGGACGCCTATGTGGGATGGAATGATATTAAGGGCCGTAAGCTGTCGATCAGCGATGGTTCACCAGACCCGTACATGCGGCGCTGCACTGACAGCCAGACCCTGAGTGGGAAATACACCACCGATGACTGGGTTTTCAACCTGATCAGCGCCTGGCAGCAGCAGCATTATTCGCGCACCTTCCCTTCCGGTTCGTTAATCGTCAATATGCCTCAGCGCTGGAATCAGGATGTGCAGGAGCTGCGCGCCGCAACCCTGGGCGATGCGCGTACCGTTGATATGGTGTTTGGGCTGTACCGGCAGAACACCCGCGAGAAGTTAAATTCAGCCTACGACATGCCGACAATGCCTTATTTAAGCAGTACCGGCTATACCACCGCTGAAACGCTGGCCGCATACAGTGACCTGACCTGGCATTTAACCGATCGTTTTGATATCGGCGGCGGCGTGCGCTTCTCGCATGATAAATCCAGTACACAATATCACGGCAGCATGCTCGGCAACCCGTTTGGCGACCAGGGTAAGAGCAATGACGATCAGGTGCTCGGGCAGCTATCCGCAGGCTATATGCTGACCGATGACTGGAGAGTGTATACCCGTGTAGCCCAGGGATATAAACCTTCCGGGTACAACATCGTGCCTACTGCGGGTCTTGATGCCAAACCGTTCGTCGCCGAGAAATCCATCAACTATGAACTTGGCACCCGCTACGAAACCGCTGACGTCACGCTGCAAGCCGCGACGTTTTATACCCACACCAAAGACATGCAGCTTTACTCTGGCCCGGTCGGGATGCAGACATTAAGCAATGCGGGTAAAGCCGACGCCACCGGCGTTGAGCTTGAAGCGAAGTGGCGGTTTGCGCCAGGCTGGTCATGGGATATCAATGGCAACGTGATCCGTTCCGAATTCACCAATGACAGTGAGTTGTATCACGGTAACCGGGTGCCGTTCGTACCACGTTATGGCGCGGGAAGCAGCGTGAACGGCGTGATTGATACGCGCTATGGCGCACTGATGCCCCGACTGGCGGTTAATCTGGTCGGGCCGCATTATTTCGATGGCGACAACCAGTTGCGGCAAGGCACCTATGCCACCCTGGACAGCAGCCTGGGCTGGCAGGCGACTGAACGGATGAACATTTCCGTCTATGTCGATAACCTGTTCGACCGTCGTTACCGTACCTATGGCTACATGAACGGCAGCAGCGCCGTCGCGCAGGTCAATATGGGTCGCACCGTCGGTATCAATACGCGAATTGATTTCTTCTGATTATTGTAAAAGGGATACCGAAAAGGTATCCCTTTTACACCACTAGTTAAAACCAGTAACTCAGCAGAGTCGCAAAAAATATTAATCCATAGTGATTATTTAAACAATGAAATTGCGATTAGGACAAATAGATTTAGCTTTCTTCATCTTGATGAACGGGATCTTGCTTTCATTAACCAGCGGCGGGGAAGGCATAACCGGCTGGGAATAGCGCTTCAGCTTACCAGCGCCCGTTTTCTGGGCACCTTTCTGACAGATTTAACCCGGGTTCTGCCGGGTGTTCAGCAATTTGTTGCGGTGCAGCTTAATATCCGCCGTCTGGAAGTCCTCACCCGCTACGCTGAACGGGATACCACACTCAGAGAGCATACTGCGCTGATTAAGGAATATTACGGTTACCATGAATTTGGCGATTTTCCCTGGTCTTTCCGCCTGAAGCGCCTGCTGTACACCCGGGCATGGCTCAGTAATGAGCGACCCGGCCTGATGTTTGATTTTGCCACCGCGTGGCTGCTTCAGAATAAGGTCCTGCTGCCCGGAGCAACCACACTTGTTCGTCTCGTCAGTGAAATACGCGAACGGGCAAATCAGCGGCTGTGGAAGAAACTGGCCGCGTTGCCGGACAGCTGGCAGACCGCCCGCGTGACGGAACTGCTGGACATTCCTGAGGGGCAGAGAATTTCACCGCTGGAACAACTGAAAAAGGGACCAGTCACCGTCAGCGGACCGGCATTTACCGAAGCGCTGGAGCGGTATGTCCGGCTGCGAAACCTTGAGTTTTCCCGGCTGAATTTTACCGGCCTGCCCGCTATACAGCTGCGTAATCTGGCGCGTTACGCAGGTATGGCATCGGTAAAATATATCGCACGCATGCCAGAGCAAAGAAAACTGGCCGTACTCACAGCATTTGTTAAAGCTCAGGAAATAACAGCGCTGGATGAGGCCGTTGATGTGCTCGATATGCTGATACTGGACATCACCCGCGAGGCGAAGAAAACGGGGCAGAAAAAGCGGCTCAGGACGCTTAAAGATCTTGACCGTGCTGCGCTACTGCTGGCGCGGGCATGTTCATTGTTGCTGGATAAGCAGGCTGACGATGCTGAACTGAGGGAGACCATCTTCAGCTGCGTACCGAAAAGCAGGCTGGCAGAATCCGTCAGCAAGGTTAATGAACTTGCCCGCCCTCAGAACAATAACTTCCATGATGAAATGGTGGAGCAGTACGGCCGGGTTAAGCGTTTTCTTCCTGCGGTATTGCGGGATCTGCATTTCCGCGCTGCGCCTGCAGGAGAACATACGCTGGCCGCGATTCATTATCTGACCGAACTGAACGGCTCGAAAAAGCGCATCCTCGATGATGCTCCTGAACATATCATCACCGGCCCCTGGAAACGCCTCGTGTACGATGCGGAAGGCCGGATACAACGCGCCGGTTACTCACTGTGTCTGCTCGAACGCCTTCAGGATGCACTGCGCCGCCGGGACATCTGGCTCGAAAACAGCGATCGCTGGGGAGATCCCCGTGAGAAGCTGTTGCAGGGTGAAGAGTGGCAAGCTCAGCGTATCCCCGTCTGTCGTGCGCTGGGACATCCCACCGATGGGCATAAAGGCGTGCAGCAACTGGCCGTTCAGCTGGATGAGACCTGGAAAGCCGTCGCATCCCGATTTGAAGGGAATGCGGAAGTCCATGTTTGCAATGACGGTAAATATCCTTCCCTGACCATTAGTAGCCTGGAGAAACTGGAGGAGCCACAGTCATTGCTTTGTCTCAACAGTCGGGTCAGACAGTTGCTTCCTCCGGTTGATTTGACGGAATTACTGCTTGAAATAGACGCCAGAACAGGATTTACACGGGAATTTATGCATGTCAGTGAGTCCGGAGCACGGGCGCAGGATCTGCACGTCAGCCTGTGTGCGGTCCTGATGGCTGAAGTCTGCAATATCGGACTGGAACCGCTGATAAAGCACAATATACCGGCACTGACCCGCCACCGTCTCAGTTGGGTGAAACAGAATTACCTCCGGGCAGAAACACTGGTCAGCGCCAATGCCTGTCTGGTTGATTTTCAGTCTACGCTGGAGCTTGCCGGGCGCTGGGGCGGTGGCGAAGTGGCGTCAGCCGACGGCATGCGCTTTGTCACGCCGGTGAAAACCGTCAATTCTGGGCCTAACAGAAAATATTTTGGTTCCGGGCGTGGCATCACCTGGTACAACTTCGTCTCTGATCAGTACTCTGGATTCCACGGCATCGTTGTCCCCGGCACATTACGTGATTCCATTTTTGTGCTGGAAGGCCTTCTGGAGCAGCAGACTGGGCTGAATCCGGTTGAGATCATGACAGACACAGCTGGTACCAGCGATATTATTTTTGGCCTGTTCTGGCTGCTGGGATATCAGTTTTCACCCCGGCTTGCCGATGCTGGCGAAGCGATATTCTGGCGAGTGGATAAATCTGCAAACTACGGTGCACTGGATGCGCTGGCGCGAGGATGTGCAGATCTGTCGAAGGTAGAGAACCAGTGGGATGAGATGATGCGAACCGCCGGTTCGCTGAAGCTGGCTACCATTCATGCTTCAGAACTCATTCGCTCTTTGCTCAAAAGCTCGCGCCCATCAGGATTGGCGCAGGCGATTATGGAAGTGGTGCGCGTCAACAAAACGCTGTACCTTCTCAATTATATTGATGATGAAGATTATCGTCGGCGGATCCTGACACAGCTCAACCGGGGAGAAGGCCGCCATGCTGTGGCGCGAGCGATTTGCTACGGGCAACGCGGTGAGATCAGAAAGCGCTATCGTGAAGGGCAGGAAGATCAACTGGGCGCACTGGGCCTGGTCACTAACGCAGTGGTACTGTGGAACACGCTTTATATGCAGGAAGCACTGAGTTGGATGCGCAGTCATGGAGAAGAAACCGGGGATGAAGATATCGCCCGGTTATCCCCACTGATGCACGGGCATATCAATATGCTGGGGCATTATACGTTCACGCTACCGGAGGATATTCTGAAGGGAGAAATGAGGACATTAAATTTCTATTTAAACAATGAATTATCTCCTTAACGTACGTTTTCGTTCCATTGGCCCTCAAACCCCGTATATCTACACCCTGTTATGTTATCTGATAAGGCATTCTCCCGGCGACTTTGGTTACCAACGTTAACGCTGGAGTACACAGCTACTGGCAATAAAAATCAAAGATATAACCGGATGCAGGTTACATGCTGGAACGCTCAGGCGCTGGTTGCTATTGGCTGAATTAGTCTGGCGCAGAGTCGCACCAACCTTGCGTATCCGTGACCCGCTTTAGGATGAAAATTTAGTCCAAATATGGTTTTTGACAGGGATATATTCTAAACCAGTATCACATTTTACGAGTAGAAAGAAGAATACTTGTTTCTGTATTTGCCACCCCAGGGATGCGCCGAATCCCCCCTAAAATCTTGTCAAACTCTTCAAGACTGCGGGTATGAATTTCTACCAGGATATCCCAGCGACCATTGGTTTTATGCAGAGTCGCTATCGCCGGCTCTCCCTGCAATTGCTGGATAATTTTTGGCGCTTTGTTGCCTTCAATTGCAATACTCATCCATGCCCTGATGAGATTCGTCTCTGGTATCTGCCGCGTGAGCACAGTATAGCCGCAGATTGTGCCATTCGATTCCATCTGGTTAAGATGCTTCTGCACAGTCGCACGCGATACACCGATAAGCGCGGCAATTTCGCTAACAGGGATTCGAGCGTTATCTCTTAACAATGTGAGGATCTTACGATCAATGTCACCCATAAACAAATTGCTCCATGGCAATACAACATTTGCTAAAAATTAATGCAATTTGATTCATTTTGTCAACTGTGCACCTGACATAATGATCGTTATTCTGAATGCTAACCAAAACTGAGAAAAAATGATGACAACTTTCATTAATATTTCACATATGCAGCAACTGGTCAGAAAAACCGGCGTGCAGCAATTCATTACTGAACTTACGGGGTTTATTGAGGATGATTATCGGTCCTGGCCTTATTTTCAGAAATGCCCACGTGTCGCAAATCATTCAGCGCTGGGCGTTATTGAACTGATGCCAACTGCCAGTAAAAGCCTCTATGGATTTAAATACGTTAACGGGCATCCGTCGAACGCGGATAAAAATAATTTGACGGTTATGGCATTTGGGGCACTCGCAGAAATAGACACAGGTTACCCTTTGCTGTTAAGTGAACTTACGCTAGCTACTGCGTTACGTACTGCTGCCACATCAGTACTGGCCGCAAAATATCTTGCGCCACATCATGTTAGAACCATGGCAGTGATTGGGAACGGTGCACAAAGCGAATTCCAGATTCTGGCATTCCACACGTTGCTCGGCATTAATCACTTCCGTCTTTACGATATCGATCCCAGAGCTTCTGAAAAACTAAAAAATAATCTTACAGAGTATCAGGCGATTCATCTACACATATCCGATTCGGTGGCAGAAGCAGTTCAAGGCGTGGATATTATCACCACGATCACTGCGGACAAAAAGAATGCCACCATTATCACGCCCGGTATGATATCCGACAATGTATATATAAATGCTGTCGGTGGTGACTGCCCCGGTAAAACGGAAATTCATCCCGATGTCATTAACCGTGCCAGGGTAGTGGTTGAATATGAGCCTCAAAGCAGAATTGAAGGTGAAATTCAAAATATGCCAGCCAGTTTCGCTGTTACCGAACTCTGGAAAATTATTAACGGTAATGTTAATAATAGTGATTTCCAGCACGGGCTGACTGTTTTCGATTCAGTGGGATTTGCCATCGAAGATTTTTCCACCCTGCGCTATATCAGGCATCTGTCTGAAAAATATCGTATTGGTGAAAAAATCGAGTTAGTGCCACAGCCTGCCGATCCTCGTGATTTGTTCAGTTGTATCAAATAACCCTTGTCAGCCCAGGTGAAAAATGCAAACAACCAGTCGTATTTTCATGGTTCGTCCCGCTTCCTTTACCGTTAATCAGGAAACCGCCGTCACAAATTATTTCCAGCAGACCGCGCAAATCCCTGATGCAGCACAATCCCTTGCGCTTGCCGAATTCACCCGCTATGTCGACACCCTGCAACAAGCGGGTATCGACGTACATGTTTTCGACGATCCCACGGGAACGGATACCCCTGATTCGTTGTTCCCCAATAACTGGCTGACGCTGGGTCATCAGGGCGAGGCCATCCTCTACCCAATGGAAGCGCCAAATCGTCGCAAAGAACGAAATCCTGAACTGATCGCCACACTGTCAGAACAATTCACGATTAACCAGGTCATTGATCTTTCCGCGTTTGAGCAACAAGGGGAATTTCTTGAAGGCACGGGGTCGATGGTGTGCGATCACGAGAATAAAATCGCCTGGATTTGTCGCTCTTCGCGAAGTTCGCCGCATGTCATGACGTCGGTAGAAGAAATTACCGGTTACCGCGCAATGTGGTTTAATGCTGACGACCGCAGACAACAACCGATTTATCACACCAATGTAATGATGAGCATCGGCAAAAAATATGCGGTGGTTTGCTTTGAAGCGATCAGAAACCGTCAGGAAGCCGCCGTACTCTATAAAGGGCTACGTCAGGCAGGTAAAGAAATTATCGATATTACCCTGACACAGACAGAAAACTTCTGCGGAAACATTATCGAATTGCATGCCGAAAATAATGGCCATCCCGTTCTGGCGATGTCAAAGAGAGCGTGGCAGGCGTTTACTGACTCTCAGCGGCATATTCTTTCAGATTACGCTACTATTGTCGCTCCGTCTCTGGATATTATTGAACAACTCGGCGGTGGCGGGGCGAGATGTATGGTTGGTGAAATATTCAGCCCACGGCGTTAGAAAAAAATACTCGTGTTAAAAAATGGCGAAATATCGCCATATTTTGTACACATGCAACAAAGCATGTCATGAGTTGACTCCTGTATTTAAATCCAGGGGTTAACAGTCATACATTATTTTTTACAAATAAGTCTTTCGTGCAATGCTGACAAAAAACAGAGTCTTTTAGTGGTTTGTTATATTTCTGTTTAGGTGATTCATTTTGGTGCATTGCACCACCAGTGAGATCCATTGTAGTGCATATTGTTTTTTATTTGCAAGCACGGCATGCATTATTTTTTGATATGCATTTTTGTCGTAATTCCGATGCTCTTAATTATGAATAGTGAAAACCTTAGCCGTTTATCACTTCACGTTTAATCGCCAGGAGGTCTTATGTCCCAGCATGCGAATGCGGTACACCGCGAAGATTTTGACAGATATATGGTTCCGGTATATTCCCCTGCCCCGTTCATTCCCGTACGCGGGCAAGGCTCCCGTGTATGGGACCAGAACGGAAAAGAGTATATCGATTTCGCTGGCGGTATCGCGGTGAATGCACTCGGGCATGCTCATCCTCAGTTGCTGGCGACTCTGCAAACCCAGGCGGCCAGCGTCTGTCATCTGGGCAATGGCTACACCAACGAGCCAGTGTTGCGGCTGGCGAAACAGCTGATTGACGCCACCTTTGCCGACAAGGCGTTCTTCTGCAACTCCGGTGCGGAAGCCAACGAAGCTGCGCTGAAACTGGCGCGGAAAGTGGCCTGCGATAGCGGTGTGCCGAACAAAACCCGCATTCTGGCGTTCTGCAACGCCTTCCACGGCCGTACGCTGTTTACCGTCAGCGTGGGCGGTCAGCCGAAATACGCGAAAGACTTCTCGCCGCTGCCGGGCGGCATCGAGCATGTACCGTTCAACGATCTGGCCGCAGCTGCAGCAGCGATCGACGACCAGACCTGTGCCGTGATCGTCGAGCCGATTCAGGGCGAAGGCGGCGTGCTGCCTGCGGACACGGCTTTCCTGCAAGGGCTGCGTAAGTTGTGTGACCGCCACGGTGCGCTGCTGATTTTTGATGAGGTACAGACCGGCGTCGGCCGCACCGGCGCGCTGTACGCGTATATGGAATACGGCGTCACACCAGATATTTTGACCAGCGCCAAAGCACTGGGCGGCGGATTTCCGATCGGTGCCATGCTCACCACCGATCGGTTTGCCCCCGCTTTCAGCGCAGGCACACATGGTACTACCTGGGGTGGTAACCCCTTAGCCAGCGCCGTTGCCGGTACGGTACTGGCGTTGATTAATACTCCTGAGGTGCTGGACGGCGTGGCCCTACGCCACCACTGGTTTATCGAAGGATTACAAGAGATTAACGCCAGATTCCCGCTGTTCAGCGAGATCCGCGGCCGTGGATTACTGATCGGCTGCGTGATGGATCAGGCCTTCGCCGGTCAGGCTAAACGGCTCACCAGCTATGCCGCAGAAGAGGGATTGATGGCGCTAATCGCCGGGTCCGAAGTGGTGCGTTTTGCCCCCTCGCTGATCATCCCCGAGGCCGATGTGCGTGAGGGGCTGGCCCGGTTTGCCCACGCCGCGGAACGCCTCGCCGCCGCAACCGGGAGTGATGCACGATGATGGTTATTCGTCCCGTTGAGTCCCGCGATCTGCCTGCACTGATGGCACTGGCCGGCAAAGCCGGTGTCGGACTCACTTCCCTGCCGCAAAATGAAGATATTCTGGCCGGGCGCATCACTCGTTCTCAGGAAACCTGGCAGGGCCTGCGCCCCCGTGGTGAACAGGGTTACCTGTTTGTGCTGGAAGACACAGATAGCGGCCGTGTCGTGGGCATCAGTGCCCTCGAAGTTGCCGTGGGGTTACACGAACCCTGGTACAACTTCCGGGTTGCGCCACTTGTGCACGCCAGCACCTCACTGAACGTGTACAGTTCGCATCAAACATTATTTCTCAGTAATGACCATACAGGTTGTACAGAATTATGCACGCTGTATCTCGACCCGGAGTGGCGGCATAGCCATAACGGCAAATTACTCTCCAAAGTACGGTTTCTGTTTCTTGCCGCGTTCCGCGACTGCTTCGCCCAGCGCGTAGTGGCGGAAATGCGCGGCTACAGTGACAGCAACGGACGCTCACCGTTCTGGGAGGGGCTCGGCAACCGATTTTTTGCCATGGACTTCGCCCACGCCGACTACCTGACCGGTATCGGCCAGAAAGCATTTATCGCCGAGCTGATGCCCCGGTATCCGTTGTATATCGATTTTCTCCCCGAAGAAGCCAGAGCCGTGATTGGGGAGGTTCACCCGGATACTGTTCCGGCCCGCCGACTGCTGGAGACCGAAGGGCTGCGCCACCGCGGTTACGTGGACATCTTTGACGGCGGCGCCACGCTTGAGGCGGAACTGGACGAACTGCGGGTAGTAAAAGAAAGCCGCAAAGTCACGGTGTCGACCAACGAAGCGCCAGTATCGACACCTGACTCCACGCTGCTGGTCGCCAATGATCGCTACCTCAACTATCGCGCGACGTTAGCACCCGGCCATTTTTCTCCCGAAGGCGTTCTGTACCTGACGCCGTCCACAGCGGATGCGCTGGAAATCAAGACAGGCGATCGCGTTCGGGTGGTTTCCCTCAATCCGCTGGAGAACCTGTAAATGTTGCATCCTTCACTCTATATCGCAGGTCAGTGGCGGCATGGCCGCAGTGCTGAATTTATCAAGACCGATCCGCTGGATAACCAGCCGCTGTGGCGGGGCCGGGCGGCGGATTCGGCAGACATCGCCGACGCCTGTGATGCGGCGCGCACGGCGTTCCCCGTGTGGGCGCGGCTGACGCTGGGGCAGCGCACGGCTGTGGTTGAGCGTTTCGCCACGTTGCTGGAACAACACAAGGCGCAACTGGCGGAAGTCATCAGCCGCGAAACCAGCAAGCCGCGCTGGGAAACGCTGACTGAAGTGCAGTCGATGATCGGCAAGGTTGACATCTCGCTACGCGCCCTTGAGCAGCGCACCGGCGACAGCCATACCCCGATGACCGACGGCGCGGCCACGCTGCGGCATCGTCCGCACGGAGTACTGGCGGTGTTTGGCCCCTACAATTTCCCCGGACACCTGCCTAACGGCCACATCGTCCCCGCACTACTGGCGGGTAACTGCGTGGTGTTCAAACCAAGCGAGCTGACGCCGTTCACCGCTGAAGAGACAGTTAAGCTGTGGCAACAAGCCGGACTGCCGAAGGGCGTGCTGAATCTGGTGCAGGGAGGACGGGACACTGGCGTGGCGCTGGCCGCCAGCCCGGCGATCGACGGCCTGTTGTTCACCGGCAGCGCCGGTACCGGCTACCAGCTGCACCGCCAACTGGCCGGTCAGCCGGAAAAAATTCTGGCGCTGGAGATGGGCGGCAACAACGCACTGATTATCGATGAGGTTACCGACGTGAACGCGGCGGTCAACCTGACTATCCAGTCCGCCTTTATCTCCGCCGGGCAGCGTTGCACCTGTGCCCGTCGTCTGCTGGTCAAGCACGGCGCGGCGGGCGACGCATTCCTGCAACGGCTGGTCACCGTGGCGGGTCGCCTGCGCGCTGGTCGCTGGGACGCGGAGCCGCAGCCGTTTATGGGCGGGGTAATTTCCGCGCAAGCGGCGGAACGCATGATGGCGGTACAGCAGGCACTGCTGGAACTGGGCGCGACGCCGCTGCTGGCGATGACCCGGCCGGAGGATAACAACGCGCTGCTGATGCCGGGCATCCTCGATATCACCGGCGTCGATGGCGTGCCGGACGAAGAGTATTTCGGTCCGCTGACCTGCGTGACGCGCTATGACGAGTTCGATGATGCGCTGCGTCTCGCCAACCACACTCGCTTCGGGCTGGCTGTAGGGCTGGTGTCGCCAGACCGGGCGCTGTTCGACCGCTTGCTGATGGAAGCGCGCGCCGGAATCGTCAACTGGAACAAGCCGTTGACCGGCGCATCGAGCGCCGCGCCGTTCGGCGGAGTGGGGGCCTCGGGCAACCATCGCGCCAGCGCCTTCTACGCCGCCGACTACTGCGCCTGGCCGATGGCCTCGCTGGAAAGCGCAGCGCTGACGCTGCCCGCCACCTTGCCGCCAGGGCTCAACCTTAATGATGCGCAGAGCGGGAACAGAGAAGCATGATGAATAATTTTTTAGATCTGACGCTTCGTGGCATGGTACCGGACGTTCGCAGTGAGGGTGGAAAAAACTTATCCTGGCACTGGCGGGGGGAAGGAATACTGGAGCTGGTTCCCCATACCGGTTACCAGCGCGCTATCGTGCTGTCGGCAGGTATCCACGGCAATGAAACCGCCCCGGTAGAACTGCTTGCAGCGATAGTAGATGACCTGCTGGCGGGTAGATTACCGCTTGCCGCTCGTCTGCTGGTACTGTACGGCAATCCACCGGCCATCCGCGCCGGACAACGCTACCTGACTCACGATCTCAACCGCCTGTTCTCCAGCCGTCATCATCAATATCCTGGTGGGGAAGAGTCGGCACGCGCCCAGGAGCTGGAGCAGACCGTGACCGACTTCTTCACCCGGGACAGCGATAGCGACAACATCGAACGCTGGCACTTCGATCTTCACTCCACCCGACATGCTTCACACCTGCCGCGCTTCGGCCTGCTGCCTTTTCAGACCCGCCACGGCAGCGCGGCCTTGCTTAGGGCACTGGATGCTGCCGGTCTGGATGCGCTGGTCCAACATACCGAACCGGGTGCCACCTTCAGCCATTTCACCAGTGAACAGCTACGGGCAGACAGTTGCACGCTTGAGCTAGGGGGCGCCCGGCGCTTTGGCGAGAACGATCTCAGCTCGTTTGGTGCGGTGGATAGCATGTTGCGCGCCCTGATCGGAGACGCGCCGTTGCCGGTTCGTGCTGGCAACCCCATGCGTTATTTCAGGGTAAACCGGTCGCTGATTAAACACAGCGAGCTCTTGTGTTTTCATCTGGACGCTGACGTTCCGAACTTCACCCCACTCCCGGCCGGCACCCTGATCGGCGAGCTGCCAGGAGAATGCTGGCGGGTGGAACACGGCACCGAATGGATACTGTTTCCCAATCCCAACGTCACCGTCGGATTACGCGCCGGTTTACTGCTGGCAGAGGAAACCGGGACATAAAACGCCTCCGGTGATCCGTTGCCGGATAAAAACAACAATGACATTTTCGTTACGCGGAGACAAAGACAATGCTGCATGGTTTTGGTGTACTAATTTTCCGGGGGGCGCTAACCAGCCTGGAGCTCGCCCTGAGTTCTGCTGTACTGGCGGTGGCGATCGGTATGCTGGGCGCTGCCGGAAAGCTGTCGAAAAACGTTTCAGTGGTAAAACTGACGTCGGCCTACACTACCCTGATAAGGGGCGTGCCGGATCTGGTCCTTATGCTGCTGATCTTTTATGGACTTCAGATTGCTTTTAACAAATTCACCGAGGTCTTCGGGCTGAGCCAGATGGACATCGATCCAATGGTGGCCGGCATTTTGACACTGGCCTTTATCTACGGGGCTTACTTCATTGAAACCTTCCGCGGCGCTTTTATGGCCGTACCCTGGGGGCAGCTTGAGGCAGCGGATGCCTTTGGCTTCGCCAGGAGGCAGCGTTTTCAGTACATTCTGTTTCCGGCGATGATGCGCTACGCACTGCCCGGCATCGGCAATAACTGGCAGGTCATGATCAAAGCCACTGCCCTGGTGTCACTGCTCGGTCTGGAAGACCTGGTGAAAGCCACTCAACTGGCCGGGAAAAGTACCTGGCAGCCGTTTTACTTCGCACTGGTCTGCGCCGCGGTATACCTGTTCTTCACCACATTATCCAATGTCGTGTTGTGGTGGCTGGAACGACGTTACACCGTGGGCGTGAAGAGGGCCGCATTATGATGGATATCCTCCACGAATACGGGCGCGCCCTGCTGTGGACTGACGGCTATCGCTTTACCGGCGTGGCGATGACCCTGTGGCTGCTGGTTATCTCGGTAGTTCTGGGCGGGGCACTGGCGCTGCTCCTGGCTGTTGGACGGGTATCCAGCAATAAATTTATCGCGCTGCCCATCTGGCTGTTCACTTACGTGTTCCGCGGCACGCCGCTCTATGTTCAGTTACTGGTGCTCTACACCGGCGTGTATACCCTGGAAGTGGTGAAAGGCAGCGAACTGCTGAATGCATTTTTCCGCAGCGGCCTCAATTGCACCCTTCTGGCGCTCATGCTGAACACCTGTGCCTACACCACGGAAATTTTCGCGGGCGCCATCAGGGCAGTGAATCACGGCGAGATTGAGGCGGCGCGGGCCTATGGCTTCTCGCCAGCAAAAATGTACTGCTGCCTGACCCTGCCCGCCGCGTTGCGTATCGCTCTGCCGGCGTACAGCAACGAAGTGATCCTGATGCTGCACTCCACCTCGCTGGCTTTTACCGCTACCGTGCCGGACCTGCTGAAAATCGCCCGTGACATCAATGCCGCCACCTATCAACCGTTTACCGCCTTCGGTATCGCTGCGGCACTGTACCTGATGATTTCATTTGTGCTGATAAGCCTGTTCCGCAAAGCGGAAAAACGCTGGTTGTCACACCTGACCCATTCGCCTGCAAAGTGAGTAATCCATATGTCAGAAACTAAATTAAACGTCGTCGAGTTGCACAAAAGCTACGGAGAGCACGAAGTGCTGAAGGGAGTCTCCCTGCAAGCCAGGGCTGGTGATGTGATCAGCATTATCGGCTCTTCCGGCTCCGGTAAGAGTACCTTCCTGCGCTGTATCAATTTTCTTGAAAAACCCAGCGAAGGCTCCATCAGCGTGAATAACGAGATGATCCACCTGGTACGGGACAAAGACGGGCAACTTAAGGTAGCAGATAAAAATCAGCTACGCCGTCTGAGAACCAGCCTGACCATGGTATTTCAGCACTTCAACCTGTGGAGTCATCTGACCGTGCTGGAAAATGTGATGGAAGCCCCTGTTCGCGTGTTAGGGCTCAGTAAGGAATCCGCACGGGAACGGGCGATGAAATATCTGTCCAAGGTGGGCATTGACGAACGGGCGCAAAGTAAATATCCGGCCAATCTTTCCGGGGGACAACAGCAGCGAGTGTCCATTGCCCGGGCTCTGGCGATGGAGCCGGAAGTGTTGTTGTTCGACGAACCCACTTCGGCACTGGACCCGGAACTGGTGGGGGAAGTGCTGAAAATCATGAGGCAGCTGGCAGAAGAAGGAAAAACCATGGTGGTTGTCACCCACGAAATGGAGTTTGCACGTCACGTATCCAGTCAGGTGATCTTTCTGCATCAGGGAAAAATCGAAGAACAAGGGCCTCCGTCCGGGGTATTTGGCAACCCGCAAAGCCCGCGCCTTCGTCAGTTTTTATCCGGTGCGCTGAAATAATGAAATAAACAGACCCCATAGATTTCGGGTTGCAGCCAACCCCCCTGCAACCGGAAGGATGACAGGTATATGTTCAGTTATAAAAAGGAGGAATAGTAAGTTCTGATATCAATTAATCCGGTTCAAATCAAAACAGGTCAGACAGGCATCAATGCGCCTTTGATTCAGCTAAGGCCAGCTACCGCTGTGCACGCAGTTCTCAGCGGGGAAAGTATTATTCTAAATAATGAGAGAGTAGCGATATGAATATGACAATGACGGTTGTGGCAGGTGCAATTGCCCTGACGATGATGTTGAACACAGCTCATGCTGCAGAACAGAAAACAGTAAAACTCGGTCTGAGTCCGGCCTATGCGCCATTTGAAAGCAAAACCCCTGACGGCAAGCTGGTTGGATTCGATATTGATATCGGCAACGAAGTCTGTAAGCGAATTCAGGCTAATTGCGTTTGGGTGGAGATGTCTTTTGACGGACTTATTCCCGCGTTAGTAAGTAAAAAAATTGACATCATCAACTCATCAATGAACATCACAGAAAAACGACAGAAAAGTATCTCCTTTACCAATCCCATTTATATTATGCCGATCCAACTGGTCGCCAGGAAAAACTCCGGATTACTACCGACAGTGGAAAGTCTCAAAGGTAAAAGTGTAGGCGTGCAACAGGGCACGACACAAGAAGATTATGCTAAAGCGCACTGGGCCAACGCTGGAGTAAATGTCGTTACCTATCAGGACCAGGACCAGGTATTCATGGACTTATCCGCTGGTCGTCTGGATGGCGCAGTTCAGGAATCACAGACAGCACAGCAGGCATTTCTAAGTAAAGATGAAGGTAAAGAATTCAGCTTTGCCGGCGATTCACTGAAAGACCCTGTCACATTGGGACAAGGTACTGGTATGGGGTTACGTCAGAAAGATACAGAGTTGCAGCAGCAGGTAAATAATGCTCTGAATGAAATGAAAAAAGATGGAACTCTACTGAAACTTTCAACTCAGTATTTTAATAGAAACATTATTGCTGAATAGACCATGAATAAACTGTTCAGTCCCGTATATGAATATATAGGACTGAACAACCTGCAAATTAATCACGAAAAGTCATGGCCGCGTTTCGACAACAACGTGAGACCACAATACAACGTTGAGTCAGCAATAAGGATTTGAAATGAAAACAGCAACCGCAGTCATAAGCCGTTGTGCCTTACGCCACAACCTGCAGCAGGTGCGACGTCTGGCGCCACACAGTCGATTAATCGCCGTAATAAAAGCTAACGCATACGGCCACGGTGCCCTGGCAACCGCCCTCGCCCTGAAGGATGCTGACGGTTACGGTGTCGCCCGCCTGTCGGAAGCGCTTGTGCTGCGCCAGGAAGGCATCACCAAACCCATTCTGCTGCTGGAAGGATTCTTATCCAAAGACGAGCTTCCTTTGCTGGCCGAGAATCACTTTGAAACCGTCGTGCATAATATTGAACAGCTTTTCGCACTTGAACAGACCGTTCTGCCCCACCCCATTACGGTGTGGATGAAGCTGGATACCGGCATGCATCGATTGGGCATCCGTCCAGACTTGGCTGAGGAATTCTATCAGAGGCTGTGCAACTGCCGCAACGTAGTGCAACCAGTCAACATCATGAGTCACCTCTGCCGTGCGGACGAACCTGAGGAAGAAACCACACACAGTCAGCTGGAATGCTTCGACGCATTCGTCCAGTGTAAGCCCGGCGTACAATCCATCACTGCCTCTAGTGGTATTCTTCTGTGGCCACAGGCCCATCGCGGCCAGGTTCGTCCCGGTATCATCCTGTACGGCGTGTCACCGATAGTAACTCAGGATGCTGCGGACTTCGGCTTTGAACCCTGCATGACACTGACATCCTGCCTTATCGCAGTACGCGAGCATAAGGCAGGCGAACCTGTGGGCTATGGCGGTGACTGGACCAGCACGCGCGATACCTGCCTCGGTGTGGTAGCAATGGGCTACGGCGACGGCTACCCCCGCAGCGCGCCTTACGGCACACCTGTGCTTGTCAATGGCCGGGAAGTACCGTTGGCTGGCCGGGTTTCCATGGACATGGTCACGGTTGATCTCGGTCCCAAGGCTCTGGATCAGGTGGGAGATAAAGTCATTTTTTGGGGCAAGGAACTGCCGGTGGAACGCATCGCCCGTCATACCGGTATCGGCGCTGGCGAGTTGATTACTCGCCTGACACAACGCACAGCACTCGAATATGTTGATGACTGATGGTGACATGGGATGGCGCAGCGTAATGCCGGAAAAATAGGCTCATGGTTGATGTGGATAAGTTAAGATTTTCTTAGAGCAGCCTCCACTTTACATGGTTAAACTCATAACACATCTAAATAGCTGCGCCTAATACCGCTACACTTTTGCCTGACCATGTTTTCCTCCGG